>Ga0209573_1000441_pt1 | contig 89935 bp, 82 predicted proteins | sample TNRBio252014_DNA_FD_185870 | JGI IMG/M metagenome (GOLD analysis project Ga0209573, IMG submission 185870) | Wastewater treatment Type I Accumulibacter community from EBPR Bioreactor in Madison, WI, USA - TNR Reactor_6/25/2014_ DNA (SPAdes)... | ecosystem: Engineered > Bioreactor > EBPR >... | reverse complement strand
TTCGCTGCGTGTAGCCCCGAAGGGTCAGCAGCCCGACGTATTGCGTACGTAGAGGTGACATGACCCCCAGCCTACCCCTCACCCAACGGCGCGCTCACGCTTCCTCCGCGCAGCGGCTCAGTTCAACTCCCATTTTATGCAGTCTCGCTTCAGCCCTTCCATGTAAAGCACATTAATCTCCGCTAAAGAATTGGGGGCGAGCTTAGCCGAATCGATGCATTTGCCCCAACGGCGCATTCGGCGTCTCCCGTGGCACTCGTCCTCCAAAGAAAACGGGCGAAAAGCTGGACGCGGAACAAATTCGTCCATGTTAGGTAGCTGCGCGTTCGTCGCCGATCTCTTGCTCTTCGGAATTGGGCTGGCTTTGGGTTGTTTGGTGGTCTTCATAACGTGCCGTCTGTTTGCTTGTCTGTGAATCTTGGGTGTGGCTCCACTAAATCGGCGAGCGTATCCCGCAGCGTCCGACCAAATGGGTCAGGTTCCGGTAAAAGAGCGTTTCGTGGAATGGGGGAAAAATCTTTATCCCAGAATGCACCGTTCGGATTCTCGAGTCGGTATTTGCCGATCAAGCGCTTTGCGAGGTTGTCCCCAACGAGCCGCTCTGCCTTGCATCTCAATTGACCAACAAGATAGCCTTCTTGGTAGTGTGGCCGCAGCGCCACCGCCGGGCATACGCTTTGAAGGCGCACCAAAACAATGTTTGCATCAACAAAATGCGAAATACTCCCTGTGGGTAGAGGTAAATCCAGCACGTATAAGAACCCTTCCTCCGCATCGTCCGCGAGAGCAAAACTTGCAGCGACACGCAAAGATACGGTGACATCTACAAGTGGCGTCGCCTGGACTTCGTAGTGCTGAAGCAGCGCCTGATAGTACTCATCGTGGTGCGAAAGAACCGAGTCGGGCAGTCCAAGTTCACGGTGACCTTCCCTCATTGAGTCGATAGCGGTCTTCATCGCGTCAATACGCCGCTGAATCGTGGGCCGCAGTAATCGACTTTGGCCAGACTTCGGTCGATAGAGGCTAGGATAGATCTTGGATCGGCCTTTTTGATCCTTGTAATCTTGAACTTGCCCTCGGTAATACAAATTGAATTGGGGATTGTTGGAGGCCAACTGCGAGACGCAGCCAACCAAATCACGAAAAGAGCTGACGCTGTAGCCGAGGCTCTCTCGTACTTTGGTGTTCGATGCGGGTGCAAATTGCCGTACCCGCTCAGGGTCTGGTTGCGGATTCCGTTTTTGAAAGATGGTTGGGAATGGTGGCGGCTTGTATGCACGCTCGATGTGGGTGCGAAACTGTTGGTTAAGGGCTTCCATGTGATGAAATACTTTCGTCGGTATTCTATTTGCGGATTGGCATCCTCGGCGGGGCTGTGGCCCACAGGAGGTTCACTTCATCGGGTGTGAGGCCGTAGGTTTGGTTGATGAGGTCGCTGAGGGTGCGTTCGATTTGCAGCGTTTCGGCGGCGAGGGCGGGGTCGATGCTGCTGGTGTGCTCGGCACGCAGGGCTGCAAATGTTAAGTTGTGGTATCCGAGTCAATTGATTTTATGGGTGCATCCTTCTTTGAGCCCTGGTCTGCCGGACCACTGATGGCTAGACCGAGGCCCATTACCAAGATTGCCGTAGAGGAGAGAATTTGGAAATCAACCACGAGGCACATGAACGTGTTTGCAGGGCTTATGTCGCCGTAGCCCACCGTAGCCGCTGTCACGACGCTGAAATGGAAACATTCCACAAACAGGCCGGCTGTGTCGTCCTTGTTTACCCAGGCAAAGGGTGTCTTTTCTTCACGCATAGCAACGATGAGATTTTCCATCATCGGATAACTAAACCATGGGGGCCTTACATGAGGGAAGCTCTTGGGCGACTGCCAGTCCAAGACACCAACAAAGGCTTGATAGGTCACGCCTTTCAGTGCCTGCCTCTCAGGGAGTTTACTTCGATCAAGCTCCTTCTCACATTCGCTCCACGGGCGGAGCCCCCACTTTTTTGGCAATTGCTCTTCCACCAGATCCTGCTGTTCCACCGCTCTCTCATATGATGCGACTGAACAGGCAACAAAGTAGAAGCCGGCAAACATCAGGATCGAGCTAATATATGAATAAATAACCAGTGCGAGGCGTGCTCGTCGGTCGGGGTATGCTTCGAACGCCGGTCCTACCGAAAGGATCCCAAGTAACAATGGCAGGACGCTGAAAAGAACAAGCACCACCACCGCCAATATAAAGACATGCCCGTTTGCGGTCTGTTCGAGAGAAACGAGCCATAGCAACAAATCAGGAAAGAGCTGTGTAAATCCCATTGCCACGAGTTGCACACCCAGCAGGAACAACAGACGGCGGGCTAGCCGTTGCCGCCAAAGCAGCTTGATAGCGGAGATTGAAGTGCTGAATGTGCTAATGCTCATAAACAAGAATGGTTGAGAGACCGGAAGCAGGAACATCTGCTTCTCTAACAGGCAATCCAAGTTGTCACAGTGGGAGCGTCGGCCTCAATGCTCCACTTCCTTTTGCAGGAGGTGGATTTCATCGGGGGTGAGGTCGAAGAGGCGGTAGACGCGGTCGTTGATCTCGGTTTCGGCGGCGTTGAGGGCGTTGGTCAGGCGGGTTTGTTCGGCGCGCTTCTCGACGAGGTAGGATTCCCATTCGTCGGCGGTGCGCGGGTTCTTCATCGGGTTGGAGGGCAGCTTGAAGCTTTGCTTCAAGGCCTCGCCCAGCGGGATGAGGTCGTGCTCCCACCATGCCTCGGCCTTTTGGTTCAGCGGGTTGCTGCTGGTTCCGGCAAAGGCTTCACGCAGGCGACGCTGCACTTTGATCTGAGCATGATAGCGATCCTGCCCGAGGGCGCTGCATGTTCGTGCGAGGCCTGCGATGGCCTGCCGCTCTGGATCGGGGGCGTCGGGAATGGGAATGTGCTCCATGTATTGAGCCTTGAGCCGATACTGCCAGCGGTCGCTCCGCAGGCGGAGTGGTTGGGCGGTCTTGCTGATGAAGAACCACGTCGTCCATGATGCGAGAACACCGAGCAAGAACCCATCATCATTCGGAATCATGAAGGACGTGTCGCCAATCAAGCCGCCAGAGTGGTCGATGGCGAAACGTGGACAATTCGTGATGTCAGGCCAAACGATTCTTCCGGCAGCGAAGGTCTCCCAATAAGCGCAAGATCGCAGTTCCCACCAAAACCTTATGTTATCCATTCGCCCCTTCAAGGCCCGCTCAAATCCCTGCATGTGGCGATAGACAGAAGGGAAGGTGCTGGCAAATACTTCCTCTGCGTTGTCAGCCGCATTACTCCAAGGCCACTGGTGCTGATCCGAGGAACACAATGAAATGCACCACAGGCCTGAATCCTCAGTGTGCCAGCTTCGAATGTCTTGTCCTCGTTTGAACTCGCGAAACAACGGTTCACACGAAGAGTCTTCTTTGATGAGGAGAGCCTTTGTCGTGGAATCCACAACAAAAGCTTCGGTAGTTCCCGGTTTGACTCCCATCAGGATCGGACTCTCTGGATACAGAGATAGCGCCTGTCCGTTTCGCGCGAGCTTCTCACGAAGTTGGAGAACATCGTCCGCCTCCAGTTCCCACGCGCCTTCGTCGAACCGCTCAGAGCAAACCAATGGCGCTATCGCGATTTCATCCGACAGCGTTTCCGGAGGTCTGCCGCTGGTGAGCCATTTAAAGAGCTTCATCTCACCGCCAGGTGAGTCTTTCGAGACGATCGTGATGGAACAGCGGATCATCTCGGCATCTTCGAAGGGTTGGAACTCGCCGAAGTCCACCATCGAGATCATGCGTGCATCCGTGGACAGGAACTTGCGCAATCCTGCTCCGAAGTTGCCGCGCACCCAACTGCCGGAGGTGATGTAAGCCATCTGGCCGCCGGGGCGGAGGAGTTCGATGCCTTGCTCGAAGAAATAGACGAAGATGTCGGCGACGCCGTGGTAGCTGCGGTAGCGCTTCTCCCAATAGGGCTTGTAGGGGGCGATCCACTCCTGCCGGATGTAAGGCGGGTTGCCGACAATCACATCGAAGCCGCCCTGCGCGAAGACTTCGGGGAAGGCGGTCTGCCAGTCGAAGGCCTTGGGATGCACGGCGGGATCGCTGACGACGCTGTTCCCCTCCCGGATGCTGCCGTCGAGGGTGGTGAGCTGCTTGCCGTGCGCGGCGGTTTTGATCCACAGGCTGAGCTGGCAAATCTGAATGGCCTCGGCGTTGAGATCGACGCCGTAGAGGTTGTGCTGGAGAATCTGGCGGTCGAGATCGAAGAGCGTGCGGTGGCCGCGCAGTTCCTCCAGACGCGCGTTCGAGACTTCGTAGTACGCATGGAGCTGGTCGAAGGCCTCGATGAGGAAGGCACCGCTGCCGCAGGCGGGGTCGAGGATGCGGAGGGTCTTCAATACCTCCTGCCACTGCTCCCAGAAACGAATCAGCGCCTTGCGCTGCGGTTCATTGAGCGTGGCGAGGTCGTAGGCGTTCGGGTCGGCGAGGGTCTTCTTTGCCGTGCCGCTGGCAGCGGCTTCCTCGGCGAGGCGCAGGGCCTCAAAGCGGGCGCGAATGACGGCCCCAAGCGTCTGCTCGACGATGTAGCGGGTGATGAAGGCGGGGGTGTAGAACGCGCCTTCCTTTTTGCGGCGGGTCTTGGCCGTCTTTTCATCCACGGGGCGGTCGCCGCTCTCCAGATCCTGCCGCAGGCGTTCGAGGTCGGTGATGGACTGCTCAAAGATGTGGCCGAGGATGTCCACGTCGATGACGGGACGGATTTCCCGTGTGTCGTCGGCCTCCGCGATCTCACGTGCGGGATGGTAGTCGTATTCGGCAAGGTCGCGGAAGAGGGCGCAGACGTCATCCGGAACGGCGAGGGTGTCGAGCCCAGCATCGTGGGCGAAGAGGCCGCCGTTGTAGGCGGGGATTTTCAGCCCGGCATTGCCGACATCGACGGAGCGGAACAGGCCGCGGAAGTTTTCCCAGATGGGCCGGGGATTGTAGGGGTCGCTGTGCTCGAAGGCATGGCGGACGGTGTTCGGCGGGAGGAGGACGCGGTCCTCGCAGAAGGAGCAGAAGAGGATGCGGTCCAGCAGCTTCTGCGTGCAGCGGAGGATCTCCTCCGGCGGCACGGCGTCATTCGCGCTGCGGAGCCGGTCAAAGACCTGCTGGCGGATGCCGGCGTAGAGCGCGTAGAATTCGTTGGTCAGCTTGCGCCCGGCGGACTCGGACTCCTTCAGCAGGGCATTGAGATGACTCTCCCCGTGCTCCGGCGTCACGCGCTCTGCACCGAGCAGGAAGACGAAGCGCTTCAGCAAGGCGGGATCGCTGGCGAGTCGGATGGTCTCGAAGCGCTCGTAGGTCTGCTGGTTCGAGCCTTTGTGATACAGCCGTGTCTCCCGCATGGAGGTGACGATGATCCAGTCGCACTGAAGATTGATCGCATACCGATACGCCTGATCCACGGCGGACATGCGGCGTCCGGCAAAGGGCCGCTCCAGCGGATCACGCGTGCCTTTGCCTTCGACGGCGACGATGTATTTCTTTGCCTCGCTGGTGAAACGCCCGAGTGCGGCGTCGGCGAACTGGCCGTCCACCTCGACATGCGTCTCGCGTAGCAGGGTGAAGCTATCGCCCGGACCAGCGGGGCCACTGTAGCCAAGAAGCTGGCCGAAGATGTCGGTGAGAAACTCTGGCAGCAGTGCGGTCTCCTTGAACGCGTCTGCTTTGCCTGACGCAATGAGATCCGCCCAATGCTGAAGGCGGGGCCGCGCATCCTCGGTCGATGCTGGTAGCGCAAAGTCACGCAATTGCTGGCGAACGAGCTCAGGATTGAAGATGGGCTTGGTTTCGACGGCCATGACAAGAATGGGGAGAACGGAATACGAAGGGGGGTGACGCTTTTCCAGAGCTTTGGACAAATCAACCCTATCGAAAAAACCGAAACGGCCAAGCCTTCTTGATGGCTGGCTACGACATTTTGGATAGCGACGATAACTCCCAAATCTGCGCAAGATGTCGGCTTTCACGCATCCTGGCCTGCAACGATCACGCAAATTACATCGCTACCCGGCACGTTTTTGCGTTACAATCCAAAGATGAGGAACCTCTGACTCAAACCCATGACTACCATGAACTCGACACCCCTAAACTTCTTCAAGTGCCTTGCCCTGGTTGCTCTTTGTGCTGAGCCAAGTCCCGCGCAGCTTGTGCCGACCGTTAAGCGCTTTTTCCAAACCCGCCCGGCACCCATCACCGACTCCGGCTTTGGATCTGTGATTGCGACCAACGGCACCGTCGTTGCGGCAGGTGATCCCTTCGCAACGGCCACGGTGAATGGATTTTCGGTGCTCCAGCGTGGCACAGTCCGGCTCTTTAGCAGCTCCGCCGGTGTCCTGACACGAACCATTGAACCGCCATCGGCGGATGCTGCGAACAGCCTGTTCCGGTTTGGCAGCGCCGTGGCGATCTTTGGAAATACCCTTGCGGTGGGGGCCCCGCAGAGTCCGGCAGTATCATCACCGGTCACCGCATCCGTCTATTTGTTCACTGTGTCTAACGGCCGCCTCATTGCGAAGATCTCGGGCGCGAGCCCAGGCTTTGGCAGCAGCATCGCGTTGCACGGGGATCTACTCGTCGTGGGATCCCCCCGCGAGGACAGTGGCCGAGGAGCAGCCTACGTTTACTCCGTCTCTACCCTGGTTGAGCTGGCACGACTCACGGCTACAGACCGGGCCGCAGGCGATGCGTTTGGCACCAGCGTTGCCGTCTCGCCCTACTACATCGCCATCGGTGCGCCGCTGGACGATACCACCCGTGGCGCGGACGCTGGTTCTGGCTACTTGTTCGATGGGCTCGCTCCTTTTAAACAGATTCGGAAGCTGAACGATGAAGCCATCGCGTTACCAAATCGAACGACGGCCAACGCCAATCTGGGAACGAGTGTCGCGCTTTGTGACCAGCAAGTTTTTCTTGGGGCACCAGGAGGCACCGTCGATGGACAGGCGGCCTCCGGTTTTGTCATTGGCTTTGCCGCCAATCGACCCACTGAACTGTCCCAAATGTTAGCACCCGCTTTGGCTGGGCAGGAGTTTGGCCGCAGTCTTGCTGGGGCTGATGATCTGCTGGCAGTGGGTCCGGCGCTCGATGCCTTTGGCTTGAAAGGACCCTCGGTCTTCTCCGTCGCGAACTGGGAGACACCCCAGCTCGCCAGCAGCACCAGCGTCGGAGGCTTCCCCTTTTCCACCAAGATCGGCGTGGGTGTGGCGCTGCATGGCAACACAGTCGTCGCCATCACCGATGATGGCACCGTTGCGTCGAATCATGGCGTGATCTTGCAGTTTTCCCCGATTGTCCGACCTGCACTCCCGGGGTCAAACACCTTCATTCATGGCCGATTCGCACCGGGTCTGGCCGGTGGCGTCATCTCCAACAGCCTGATCCAGTTGCAGGATACGACCCTCAGCCGCAGCTACGAACTGCTCGCGCTGGCGGGTCCTGGCACGGCAGGCGGGAAAACGAAAGGGATCTGGAACGACTTTGATTCACAGACCCCCAACCTCCTGCAATCCCAGGACCTGGGTGCCTTTGGGGTGGTAAGGCAGATCACGAGCATGCGCGTCGGGGGTGGGAATCTGATCGCACAAATCAAACGCTCTGGTGCTGGCATCACCAGTGCCCGTGATGATCTAATCCTGGCCCAACTGCAAGGCCAAGCTCCCTTCCCCGCTTTTGTGGAAGGTGACCTGTTGTCCGGTGGCGCTTTCAGTGGCCCGTTCATTCGCAGTTTCACCGCCTATTCGATCTCGGACGCAGGCGATGCCTCCGTCGTCGGTGCCCTAAACCGTAGCGCTGCTGCCGGAGTCGCCGCGGATAGCGACACTTTTATGGCACAGAATCAAATCGGGAACCCCCTGCCTTCGCCGCTTCCCGCCAGAGAGGGTGCCCTCACTGACGGTCAGACGCTGGGGCAAATCGCTCCCAGACTGGCTGCGGGCGGAAACGATTCCGTCTTTGCCGCAGCGATCGCAGGTCCGACAACCCAAAACCAAGGCCTCTTCCGCTTCGCCGGAAACGGCACCCAGACCCTAATGGTCCGCAAGGGGGATGACGGGCGGGAGGCAAACCTGACGGGTGAAGTATTCAGCACCTTCCTCGCCGAATCGATGAACAGGAACAACTTCGTCGCGATCCGGGCCACTCTCACTGGTGGGGGAGTGCGCGCCACAGACAATGAGGCGATCTATGCCGCCGGTGTGAGCGGTGCGCCAAGCATCTGTCTTCGCAAAGGTGATCAGGCCCCCGGCCTCCCGACAGGGGTCCAGATTGCTTCCTTCCTCTCGTTTCAGAGCACGAGCGCCGGCGGGGCGATCCTTGTTCTGGCTCGCCTCAAAGGACCCGGCGTGAACTCGGGTAACGACGTTGCGCTGTTCGTCGATAGCACCAACCTCGTCATCGCCATCCCCCCAGGCAGCCCCATCATCCCGAGTCATGTTCTCTTGCGTGAGGGCGACCTCCTGCCCAGCGCGGCAAAGGCCACGATCAGCACGATTCACCGCGTCGCCTACGACCAGTCTGGCAACTACCTGGTGCTGGTATCATTGGCCAATCGTGCGGGGGAGGCCACGTCCGCAAACAACCTGGCGCTGCTGCATGGGGAAGCCCGCTTCACCGAGCCCGCCGCCACCGATGCAGCGGGCTACCGCAAGCCCTTTTTGCTTGTCCGCAAAGGCACTCCGCTCGCCGACTCCGGTGGCTTGCCCATCAAGAGCCTCAGTTTCTTCTCCGGCACGATCACCCCTGGCGGAGCCTCTGGCACGGGCATGGGCAGCGTCGCCGGGGAAGGCGTGCCGCTCTGGTTGCTCGATTTCGGCAGAGGGGCACGGGCGATTCACCAAGGTGGGTTTAACAACTAATCAGCACCAAAGAGCCAAAGCCCCGCCCGAACAAGCCACCTCACGCACGCCCCAAACGAACCATCCACCTGCCCAAACGGCGAAACACGAACGTGCCTGTCCACCAGGGAGAGGCGGGTCAAAAAGCAACACATACCCGGGGCACTCGCTTCGGTCCGCCAGCACAAGCAGAGCCACCACGCGGTTGACTTCCTGGCGTCAGTCTCTGCGGGCAGGCTTCACATCCAGGGATGCCGCAACCGAGGAAAGTCAGGGTCCAACGACAATTCCCATCGAGGCCGCATCGATCACGCCACCCACCAAGCCAAACGTCTAACGCTGGGTCTCAGCGCTAACCTGGGGGCTCGACCAACTTTTTTCGTTCGCCAATTCCTTCTCGAGGAGTTCGATGAGGAATAGATCTCTGCGATCAACATACAGCGTAGATATGACGATGTACAGCAACCATCCGCACATGATTGTGTAGTGCAGCAGTGAAAAAAAGTCGCTTTTCGACATCGATTCGTCCGAAAGGAATTCCGTTGATAAAAGCCAGAAATAGAAGCCGAACCCGACGATACACGGCAGCGCTATCCATTTTTTTCGCCCCACTTTTCCTCGCAAATCCTCTAGGAGTTTACGTCTGTTTACCGCCCGTTCGCGACGTTCGGCACCATCTTTCAGTATTTCATCGACATCGATCATGTTGGTATTTTCTGCCAACGTTTGGGCACTGACACTCGATCCAGGAAGCGCCGCGTAGCAACAGGGCAAAGGGTTCGAATATGGAGGGCCATGTGAACCCACGCTAAACTGGTAGCTCGGTTTTGTCGAGAGTGCGGTGCGAGCGTTGTCACACGTTTGAAGAAGTGTTCCAGTTCCGAAACCAATCAGCGTGGCCTGAGGCGTGGGGACCCGCTTCGCTCAATGAACACGCGCAGAATCTGCTTTGGCGAATGGTTTAATTGGGACGATGCGACATCGGTTTGACACGATCTTTTCCGGTTAGTCATCTGTTTTTTCCGCCGAACAGCATGAGGCTATGAGTGGCAATGTAACTCAACATACCGAGGATAAAAAAGCCTCCTGCGGTGTCCAGAATCCAATAGGTGGAGCGAACAAAGTAGCCATACTCGGTGGCAATAGGTGTTCCGACTCGCTGATCCAAAAGGAGATTCTCGGCAATCTGATAAACCTCCCAGAGCCCCTGACCACCTCTGGCCAATGCGAGAACAAATAGAAGCCATGTCGCGGCAGCCCCGATGCGAACAAGAGTGCTGCACTGCTGTGCCCGTGCGAGGCTAAAGATACTGGCGATGAGAAACCCACCGGCCAGAAAGACAAAAACAACGGCGAGCCATCTCAGCTCTGGATAGCCAAACTCTAAAAACACTTCGGCCGGGTTCCCGGCGAGTTCTGAAAAACTGCGTCCTCTCATAGATTGTAGTGGTGAGTCTTAATTGTAGTCTTGTGGTCCTCAAAGAGGCGCAACGTTAAGCGCACGTTCCGTTACCCGCGGAGGCGAACTTCGAGGCGTGGTTTGATATTCATTCTACGGGTCACGTTGATGACAAAGCGGGCAATGGCGGTTGCTGTGGCTCGTCTTGTTCGTCTCTTCGATTCGCTGGTCTCAGTCTCTGATTGCCTCTTGTCACTTCTTCCTTGAAAGCAAAAGCTGCTCCGCGAGATCAGATATAACCCATTCCTCTACGATCAGGCCATCACAAAATCGGCTAGTCACAACGTCTCGCCAAACGATATCACGTCCAGAAGCGGGAAACCCCTTGAAAGCCCCATCTTGTTTGGCTCGGATTGTCCGCTGCCAAGACACGCGGTCAGATGCCTCCAATAGAATCTCAACTTCTACCTTGGGACTTGGGAAGGCACGTTGATACATGTCCAGCATTCCACGGATCAGCTTGTGCCCTCCCGCCACGTCTTGATCGGTGATATGTGCGACGTAATCGGACGCAAAATAGGAAGCGATGGCATCACTGTTACTGTTCTCAATCAGTGCGTGATTGGCGGCGTGGATTTTCGATGATAGGGGTTCCATGATTGCTTCTTACCGAACAGTGTTACAGGTACGATTTGATACCTGTTCGAGGCGACATTTTCCTGCCCGTTTCAAGCCGATGCTGATGCCTTTCGGCCCTTAAGTCAAGCCCTGAGCGACTGCGGGTTTGGGTTTTGATTCGTTGCGGTTTCCCTATGTTCTCATTTTCCGGGTGTGGTGGTGTCTGGAGTCCGCCGTTCACTCGGCACCCGCTCGCCCAGGGGCTTAAACTTCACGGCACACGACCTCCGCCGCCTAGCCCATCGAGCGCCTCTGAAAGCCCTAGCTTGGCCAAGATCGCGATGACGGTGTGCAGTGCGTTGCCTTCAAGTCGATTGTTGATGAAGAGGAAGCTGGGCTTGATGGAGGGATCTTTGCCCTTGGCGATCTGGCTCTGGATCAGGTCCGCCGCTGCGACGCGGGCCTCTTCATTGACCTCTTTGGTGACGTTGTACGGGCTGAAGTGGTTGACGGCTTCTTCATAAGCACGGCCTGGCTTCAACAAAAATCGGGCAGCCGTGAAGCCCTCCACCGTGCGACTGCCGGGCAGCTTTGACTGCTCCGCGACACTGGGCATTTTTTGCCAGTTGTTGTAAACGTGCGTGACGCCATGATGCCGCAGCATCTCGAAGTAGGCTGGCTGGAGGAGGCTCTGATTGCGGATCTCCACCCCATACTGCCAGCCCTGGGGCAGCCGACCAAAGAAGTGGTCTATGGCCTCGACGAAATCACGACCCCGTTCAAAATCGCGCGGGTGGAAGTGGCTGAATTCGAAGATGAGCACGCCGATCTTTTCGCGATGCGGTTCGCATGAGGCCAGGAAGGCGCGGTTAAAGAGCTCCGCATCTAAAAAGTGCTCGTTGCGCTGCCCGGACTTTGCACCGTGGCGATCCAGCTTGGGGAAGGTACGGGTGGTGATTTCGTCAGTGACCTTGAAACCAAACTTGAACCCCTCTGGAACCTGCGCGCAGAGGCTTTCGATGTATTGGGGAGAGGGAAATTTATAGTAGCCCGCATCGACACACACCGTCTTGAAGACCTGCGCGTACTCCGCGAGGCAGTCGCGCTCAAAGCGCGTCATGGCGACCTTCCCGCGATAAAGGTAGCGCTGCTCATCGTAAAGTTGGCCGATCCAGCCTGGATACTTCCAGGAGGATGTGCCCAGATAGATCTGCTGATCCGCCAACTGCGCCAGCGCCCGCCGCATGGCATCGACTGGAAAGGCGGGCGTGAGCATGACGGGCGGGCTATTCGACCTCGGGCACGCGGTCGTTGACGGAGGATTTCTTCCAGCGGCCTTCGAGGGTGTAGTTCAGATGGGGCGCGTAGAGCTCTGGCTCGAGGAGGAAGGAATCGTGGCCTTTGTCGGAGTGAACGGTGAGGTACATGGACGAAACGCCTGCGCGCTCCAGAGTTCCGACGAGTTCTGCCTGCTCTTCCGGATAGAAGCAGAAGTCAGAATCAATGCTGAAGATCAGGTAATGATGCCCAGCATCCCGGGAGCGGGCGAAGAGCTCCTCATACGTAGAGACCCCAGCATCTGCGAGGGGGTCGTAGCGCAGCCACATCTCTGCGATGCGCAGGTAGGTATTGGCATCAAAGCGCTTCACGAATTTTTTGCCCTGATGCAGCATGTAGCTTTCCACATTGTGCCGCACACGATACCAGGAGAGCTGGTCGTCTGGCTGCACAATGTCATGCCGCGCACGACGCTCGATGGCATCGAGGTGGACAAAGGTCTTGTGGCTGATCATGCGTGCGAGCGCCAGGCCATACTCAGGCGCGGGCCCTTCATAGTATTCCCCCCCGCGGAAGTGGGGATCGTTTTCGATGGCCATGACTTGCTCAAACAAGGTCAGGCGGGTCAGCACGGTGGTGCGCATCCCGCTGGCGGCGGAGATGACGATCTTCACCCGATCAGGGAACATCGTCGCGGTATTGAGCGCCAAAAGCCCACCCACGGAGGCACCGACAACGGCTTGCAAACAATCGATACCAAAGGAATCCAGCAGCGCCATCTGACTGCGCACCACGTCACTGGTGCGGATACTGGGAAAGCTGCGCCCATACCGTCGGCCCGTGAGTGGATCGATGGAGGTCGGTCCCGTTGAGCCATAGCAACCGCCGAGGTAGTTCGCGCAAATGACGAAGTAACGGTTCGTATCCAAGGCCTTGCCGGGGCCGACATAAAGATCCCACCAGCCGCGGTGGCAATCCTCCGTCCAGCGGTCCTCCGTATCTGGAACTTCGGTGGTGACCCCAGCCGCATGCTGGCTGCCCGAAAGCGCGTGGTAGAGCAGGATGGCGTTGTCTTTACGCGCGTTCAGCTTTCCATACGTCTCGTAGGCGATGCGGGCACCGGGGAGCGCCTCGCCAGTGGAAAGCAGAAAGGGGGCGTCTTCAGACCCGAGATCGAAGAATCCAGCATGGAAAGGAGGTAAGGGGGCAGCCTTGGGCATGGGACGAGGACGAAACCACACATTATCGCAGGGGCAAGTTGTGGTTTGGCCGTGCAGTCTCGGCAAAGACCTCAATTGACCAACTCAGGAAACGCCATACTTTGACGGCTCCCCATGAGCCAAGCCCCATCCGCCATCCAACCCCGTCGCGAAGAAGATTTCCCCGAGTGGTACCAGCAAGTCATCCGAGCCGCCGATATGGCGGAAAATTCGGAGGTGCGCGGGTGCATGGTCATCAAGCCGTGGGGTTACGGCCTGTGGGAAAACATTCAGAAGCAGTTGGACGTGAAGTTCAAAGAAACGGGCCACGTGAACGCCTACTTCCCCCTGCTCATCCCCCTCAGCTACTTGGAAAAAGAGGCCCAACACGCGGAGGGATTTGCCACCGAATGCGCCGTCGTCACCCATCACCGCCTGGAGGCACAAAAGCAGCCAGACGGCACGACCAAGATGATCCCCACTGGGGAACTGGCAGAACCTTACGTCATCCGGCCCACCTCAGAGACGATCATCGGAGCTGCCTTTGCGCGTTGGGTGGAGAGCTATCGCGATTTGCCCCTGCTGATCAACCAGTGGGCCAATGTCATGCGCTGGGAGATGCGCCCACGCCTCTTTTTGCGGACCGCAGAATTCCTCTGGCAGGAAGGCCATACCGCCCACGAGACGGAGGAAGAAGCCATCGCAGAAACCAAGACCATGCACCAAGTGTACGCGGAGTTTTTGCGCAACCACCTGGCCATCCCCGCTATTCCGGGGGAGAAGACTGAGAACGAGCGCTTCCCTGGTGCCGTGAATACTTACACCGTCGAGGCCATGGTCCAAGACCGCAAGGCCATCCAGGCTGGCACCAGCCACTTCTTGGGGCAAAACTTTGCCAAGGCGGCAGGCATCCAGTTCCTTGGTCGCGATAACTCCCGCCAGTTCGCCTACACGACGAGCTGGGGAGTCAGCACCCGCCTGATCGGCACGATGATCATGGCGCACGCCGATGACGACGGCATGATCCTGCCACCCCGCGTGGCCCCCAATCAGATCGTGATCCTACCCGTCACGCCCAAGCCCGATACCCGCCAAGAGGTCATCGATGCCTGCGAAGCCCTGGCAAAGACCCTGCGCACCCATTCCTTTGGCAACGAGCCTCTCCGCGTCCACGTCGATAAGCGTGATATCCCCGGTGGCGCTCGGAATTGGGAGTGGATCAAGAAGGGCGTTCCCCTCCGGATCGAACTCGGCCCCCGCGATATCACTAGCCGCAGTCTCGCCGTCAGCCGCCGCGATTTCGGCCCCAAAGGCAAGGAAATCGTCAGCAAGGAAGACTTCCTGCAAGGGGTGACGGAGTTGCTGCAAGACATCCAGGACGCTCTATTAAAGCGCGCCACGGAGTTGCGCGATCTTCACACCCGAAAGCTCGACACGCTCGACGAATTCAAGGCCTTCTTCACCCCCCAGAATACAGACAAGCCAGAGGCCCACGGCGGCTTTGCCCTCATGCACTGGGCGGGCAGCAATGAAGACGAAGAGACCCTGGCCAAGGACATGAAGGTGACTATCCGCTGCATTCCGATGGGGGATGAGTATGAGGAAGAAGGAACCTGCTTCCTGACCGGGAAGCCCAGCTCCCGCCGGGTGGTCTTTGCGAAGTCGTACTGAGTCGCCCTTCAGCGCACGGACCTCTGCGGTCCAAATCTCGATTCGGGTGTCCCAAAAATGGGCAGCTAGGTGGGGTCATGGCTGCGTTCCGAGTTTTGAAACATACTTTAAAATACTCTTTTCTATCTTTATTATGATTATTATATTGATTAACTTGGTATTTATGATATTTTTGTCAGGACTTTGTTCTTCACATGACCCCTTCCTCAAAACTTCTCACCCATATAGCCTGTGCTGGCCTCCTGATTGCCTGCACGGCAACGTCTCAGGCCCGCCAAGTGGGTTGGGGCAGTGCTGTGGGGGACAATCTGTTTGATAGTTCCGGCAGCATCGCTGCCAACAACTTCATGCTGGATGCGTCCTTTTCCTTTGAGATTGGAGTGTTCGCCAATGGCTTTACGCCCTCATCATCGAACCTCAGTGACTGGGAAGCGAACTGGGTGGTATTCGACGCCGCCAACACCTCCATCATTGATAGCTGGACGCCTGAGCTCGGCTATTTTAGCAGTTCCGCCAATCTCAACAGCAACGGAACCTCCAGCAGCGCGTCCGCAAATCCGGCGAGCATCTTCACCCAAAACCAGGTCGGCTATTTGTGGGTGTTCAATGACAAGGCGGTGGCCTCTACCTCTGAGTGGGCACTGGTCACGGACCTCATCAGCACCGGAAACGTGGGTGACAATTGGCGAATGCCCGACCCGGCGGACCAGATCAGCCCCAGCCTCTTTTGGGCCCTGCAGGATGCTGACACCGTCGTGTTTGGCGGCCTAAACGACGTTCAAGGTGCGGGCGCTTACACCAATGACCCCGCCGACGATCCGAACGTCGTGCCCCTGGTGGATACCGGCATCACTTACTCCCTCCAGACGCACGTCGTCCCTGAACCAGGAAGTGCCCTTTTCCTCGCATCCGCAGGCTTCTGCTGGATGCTCCGCAAGCGCCGCTACAGAAGAGCGCGCTGAGACTGCGAGAAAAAAATTCCGGTGGCTTGAGAGAGAAGCACCCGGTGTGTGGTGAAAGTGGCCCCCAGGGTGAACCCCTGGGGGCTGCGACCTTTTGGGACAGAATGGATTACTTCTTCGCGTCAAAGAGCTCCCTCAACTGACTTGCCGGTGGCGGCTTTAAAGTCAGCGCATCCCCACCGTCTGCCCCCTTCGCCTCTGGCACGGCACCGGGCACGACGACTTCGGGAATCTCCACATCAGGCTTGTTGTCACCTTTGACAGGAACAGGGACAGGGGCTGGTAGCGTTGCTGAGGGCTGGGCATCACTGGCCGGGGGCGAATCACTCCGGTGCTTCTGCCAAAGCGCGTGCCCAGAAACGTGGGCAGCAACAGCGCCGCAGAGCATGGATGCCCCCAAGAAGACGGCAGCCTTCAGCCACATTGGCACATTGTCCTGCCCCCCCAGATCCAAATCGTCCGGCAACACGCCATCCGCCCCCATGCCTCGCTGCGCCCAATCCGGTTCATCCGGTGGTCGGGCCTCGCCCCCGCCCTGGAAGAGCAACTCCGCAAAGCCAATGGTGGGCTTATCGATGACGGCTGAAAGCCCAGAAGTCAGCGCCCCACCAGTTGGCATGCGCGTTGGCTCAGGCTGGACCACGGGTGCTGCCTCCGTTTTCTTGCGCCCTACCTTGGGCGTGCGCGGCGCGCTGACCTCGGATACCATCGGAATCGGTGTCGGCTTTACCAAATCATAGTGATGAACGACCCTTGCGTAGCGAGAAAGAAAATCCGATCGTGCGACAGGGCTGCCATTGCGGGCCTTGTCCATTTCGTCCTCCAAGAGGCGAACGACGGTCTCCCGCTCTCGCCCGCTGGCCACGTCATCATTGCGGATTCCCGCAGGCGTTTCGATCCCCAATAGAAACTTGCCGGTCGCTGCCATCCAGCCCCCGTGCCACAGATTGGTGACCCCTGGAGGCGGCGGCAATAGGACGCTGGGGTCAGTGCCCCGGCATGACATGCCCGCCAGGCAAGGATGCGTGCGCAGCATCACGGAAAAAGTCGGCCACTCATTCAGTTTGGACTCCAACAAACGCGCAGTCCTTGGATCCTCCCGGCTACAGCCGGTCATCAGGAAAATGTCCTCTAGCCGCAGCTTCCGCACTGGCAATTGCGACGCGTCCAACTGCATCAGGGCAGAGTCCAGCCCCGCCAGCACGAGGTAGGCCTCTTGAACCTCCAGCGCCCGCCTTTCACGCAGCACATCGGCGAGGCTGACGCCCTCCACGACTTCTTCCGCCAGGCAGGTGATCTCGTCCGTTTCGTTCACCAGCGCCAAGGAAACGAGGCTGCCGAACTCCCGCTTCTTGGCAATTTTGAGCGTCTGCTTATCAGCATCCAGGACCCGTTCCCCACAGACCCTGTGGGGCGGGACTTGCTCCACCAACACAGGGCGGCCCGCCTTGGTCAGCGTGCCACGCATGCTGTAGGGGTTCGCCATGTCCAGACGCTGACTCTGGATGCGAACCAAGTTCACCACACCCCGCGCCACCTCCTGGTAGGACGCCAGCAGCGGCGCGATCAAGGCGCGCGGCTTCTGGGCGGTCGGGATTTCTCCAGACAAATGATCAGGAGCCAGCTTGCTCAACGAATTGCGCAGCTCCAGCATCTGCGAGACCACGGCGGGCGCAGCGGCGACGAGGCAGGCCCCCAGCAGTTCCGCAAAATCCGCGGCTGGCAAAGGGTGATCCGGCAGCGTGGGACCACCGCCAGCCTGCTCCAGCAAGAAGGTGCGGAGAAATTTGCCCTGCTTATCAAAGGCAGATTTTAGCGTGCGACTCTTGCCTGTATTCCCCGCCGTGCCCAGGACCACCTTGTAGTCCGCCACCATCGCGACCAGGGACTGCGGCCCAACCTGCACGACACGCAAGACGTCCAGGGGATTGTCAGGGAAAAAATCACCGCGTTCGCAGATGGCGCAGGAGGCCTCAAGGGCCCGGCATGCAAGCATCACGGCCATCCAGCCAGGGATCTCTTGCTGCCGATTGAGGTAGGCGCGGAGGGGCTCCCCATCCACATTCCCGGTGATGTAGAAAGGATTGCCATCATCTTCCCCAAAATCCACCAACCGAGCCAGGAGTGGGTGCCCCTCCCGCTGGAGCTTCCGGCAGCTTTCTTCAAAGGCGACGCGCTGCGTCAACGGCTGGAGCAGGACGTGGCAGTGAACAAAGTCCATCCGCACCGTATCAAACGCCAGCACCACCACCTGTTCGGCGCTGCGTACGAGCTCGACATTATTGCCGTCCGAATCTTGGACGATCCGATAATGTCTGAATTGATTCGGCTCCGACATGACAAAAACAACCTTCCGCTGACGACCTGAGGGTAAAAAGAATGGGGACGTCAATAAGTCCTCATGACGGACCATATTTCAAGAACGGATTGCCACGATTCATCGACGCCGAAAAAAAGAGAGCGGTCGGGGAAAACCCAACCGCCCTCCAAAAGCAGCCCCCCAGACCAATCTTACCAAAGAATGACCGGGGCTTTGTGGCCAGAATTAGATCATGTCTGCGCTGTACTCCCAGCCTTCGCGATACGCAGCCCGCTTCAGCAGCTTGTTGGCGGCTTCATCGGTGGTCTTCTGCGTGGCACTATCCCATTCCAGCACCTTACCCGGATTGCGCAGGGCCAGATTGCCGATGAGGCAGAGCTTGGTCAGTGGCACCGAGTAATCAAAGTCGGATCCGCAGATTTTATCCTGCTGGATAGCGCGGATCAGTTCCAGTTGTGGCTCCCCAGGAGCCAGGCTCTGTGGCAGTTCCAGCGTCGGCTTCTTGCCACCGAGCAGTGCCTGAAATTTTTCTTCCGGCAGCAAACGTGGGCCATTGCAGTAGTCCTGGGTTTCCAGGAAGACGCCCTCGTCCCCGCGGACCAGGAAGCCACCCTTGATCTTGTCCCAATCACGGGCGGCATCGAGCTCCGCAGGACGCTCTGGCTTGCGACCGCCCTCGTACCAATGCAGCACCACTTCGCCAAACTTCGGCGTTTTGAAGTGGAAGATCGCGTGGGAGGACTTTGGCCAGGAGGCATCGGTCAGCTCATCGCACTCGGCCTCCATCTTGTAGGGCTCGCCCAGATCGCAGGCCCAGAAAGGACCGTCCAGGAGATGGCAGCCCATGTCTCCCATCGCGCCTGCACCGTACTCGAGGTTGCCACGCCAGGCAAAAGGGTGGAGCCCCTCAAAGTAAGGCACCTGTGGCGTCGCAGCCAGCCAGGCCTCCCAGTTCAAGAAATCGGGCACGTCTTTTTGCAGATACTTGGCCTTGGCCTCATTGCCTTGCGGCCAGATCGGACGATTTGTCCAGACGTGAATTTCCTTCACATTGCCAACCGCGCCCGCCTGAATCCACTGGCGGAAGATGCGGATCATGTCGCCCGTGTGGCCCTGGTTGCCCATGTTGGTTTTCACACCTTTTTTCTTCGCTGCCTGATGCAGTTGGTTGGCCTCCCAGATTGTGTTCACCAGCGGCTTTTGCACACAAACGTGCTTGCCACGTTTGATGGCCTCCATCGCTGCTGGGTAGTGCGCGTGATCTGGGGTGGAGACGGTGCACATGTCGATCTTATCGCCCATGACATCAAACATCTCGCGGAAGCTTTCGAAGAGCTTTGCGTCGGGGTACTTCTCCCCTGCCTTCTTGAGGCGATTGCGGTCCACATCGCAGATCGCCACGATGTTGGCACCCTTCGCGGAGATGCCAACGTCAGACTCGCCCTTACCACCAGCACCACCGATCCCGGCGACGTTGATGTTCTTGGCCACGGCATCTTGGCCGAGGAAAATGTTTGGAGCAAAAAGGCTTCCAGTGGCGAGTGCAGACTTGGCCAGGAAGTCACGGCGGGTGTTTTTGTTTTTCCAGTGCATAACTTTATTGGACCGCTAATGAAGCGGAGCCAAGCCGCGCTGTCGATAGCGGAGTGAAGAACACAGTGGATTTGACAAGCGGTATCAATGTGATATCACTTTGATACCTGATTCCATTCAGATCAACCCAACTCCACTCCCATGAAATCTGACTCGTCTCCGTCTTCTCAGAGCACTGAGCGCTCCATCGTAACCCCGAACGGATGGCTCATGCTGCCCCTTCTCATCGCGGCGGTCGGCGGCATTGCCTACCGCTTTTATGGCCTCATCAACATGGCCAACCCATCTGGGATTCAACTCCTGCCGGTCGTCCTGGGCTTCGCCGCCGCAATGGTGATGTTGAAGGGCTTCTTCACCCTCCAACCCAATGAGGCCTGTGTGCTGCTGCTCTTTGGCGAATATCGTGGCACAGAGCGCACGGCCGGGTTTCACTGGACGAATCCCTTCTATACCCGGCGGCGCATGTCCCTCCGCACCCGCAACCTGAATTCAGAACGGCTCAAGGTAAACGACAAGCGCGGCAATCCCATCGAGATCGGGGCCGTCGTCGTCTGGCGTGTCCGTGATACCGCGCAGGCGCTCTTTGATGTCGAAAGCTGCACCGACTACGTGAATATCCAGAGCGAGTCTGCCGTGCGGCACCTCGCCTCCAGCTACTCCTACGATCATGGCGAAGACAACGAAACGACGCTCCGCAATGGCGGAGAAGAAGTGTCCGAGGCACTTCAGGTCGAGCTGCAAGAGCGCCTCTCCAAAGCTGGCGTAGAAGTGCAAGAAGCCCGGATCGCCCACTTGGCCTACGCGCCAGAGATCGCGCAGGCGATGCTACGCAGGCAGCAGGCAGAGGCCGTCATCGCCGCCCGCACCAAGATCGTCCAAGGGGCGGTCAGCATGGTGGAGATGGCGCTCAAAGAATTGTCAGACAAAAACGTCGTCACCTTTGACGATGAACGTCGCGCGGCCATGGTCAGCAATCTGCTGGTAGTGCTCTGTGGCGAGGCTGAAGTGAGTCCCGTCATCAATACCGGCACTCTCTACCATTGATCCCCCGAATTGCCGATCGGCATGGCCAGCGAACCCCGCAAAACCTTCCTCCTACGCATCCAACCCCAGCTCTGGAAAGAGCTGGAGGCTTGGTCGCAGGAAGAAATGCGTAGTGTGAATAGCCAGATCGAGTTCCTCCTGCGCCAGGCCGTGCAAAAGAGAAAAGGCAAGAGCCTGCCACCGCCTGAACCCGAGGACGCGGGCGGGTGAGGATTGAGGAACGATGTGCTCGAATAGGGGAAAACCGGCAAGGTAGGGCGAACTGTCCCCAGTGAGCCGGAGATTGAGAGGAGAAAGACAACGAGGCACGGCTGGACATGGCGCTGCATCTGCGGCGGGCCTTTCGCTTCCCAAGCTCCGGCGCTGTGAGGACACAGCGCCCTACCCTGCCGACCGTCACGTCATTCCGCAGACTTCAGCGGGGCAAAGGCCGTGGTGCCGTCCGTGGGGTGCGGTTGAACCAGCGTGAAAGGATGCCCACTGGCTTCTTCTCATCGGTGCCTGGAGTGGCCGACGGCACACTGGTGTCGATGTAGCCTGGGAATTCGCGTGCCGCATCCACGCCGACGGAGGTCCGGAAGTCCTCAGAGCGTGAGGCCGAACGCAGAGTGCCATCATCCGTGACGACCTGTGGCTGGATGAAGATGATCAGCTCCCGGCGCACCTTGCTATCAGAATCATCCCGGAACAGACGGCCGAGGCCAGGAATGCGGCTGATGAGCGGCAATCCCTCTGTGTCCTTCTTCTTCTCTTCAGAGATCAGCCCGCCCAGCACGACCGTCTGGCCATTTGGCACATTTACGGAGGTGACCAACTGTTCGGTGCCAATGATCGGGATGTCGTTGGGCTCAATGCGCTGCGTGCCGACAACCGTGTCATTGACCTGCGCGATCGTTAGGTTCACTTCCCCATCCGAATTGATCAGCGGCACCACTTCCAGCTTCAGCACGACGTCGATGAACTCCGTGGTGCTTGTAATTTGGCCGTTGTTGTTGTTTAGCGATGATGTGGTCGAACTCGGATACGGGATGCGCTGCCCTGAGGTAATGACCGCCTTTTTGTTATTCAAAGCAAACACCGCAGGGCGGGAGAGTACCTTGAACTGATTGGTCGTTTCAAGCGCGGTGACGAACGCCTCCACACTTTCCCCCAAGGCACCATAAATGTTCAGCCCTTTTGCCGGACCAAAGGCAGAGGAGATCAGGTTATCGCGCAGATCGGTGACACTGTTGTTGGACAAGATGTCCTCGCGCTTGGTAAACAGGCTGGAGGAAAAGCCAGAGCCACCACCGCCCGCGCGATTGAACTTGGTCAAATAGTCCACCCCAGTCTCCAACCCCTTGCCAAGCGTTAGTTGGCCGATAACCGTGGCGAGATAGACCTGCGCTGGCTTGCGATCCAGCAGATCCAAAAGGCTATCGATCTTGTCTGTGTCTTCTTTGCGACCAATGACGATGATGGTGTTGGCCATCGGATCCGCGATGATGCGGGATTTACCGACCGTCACGGAGACGGGCGCGTTGTCCTCCTGAGGACCAGAAATCAAGTCTGGGCGGGAGCCTAGGCTGGAGGAGCTCGAACCCGTCCCGAGATCATCCGAAGCCGCACTGCCAGAACTGGTGGAGCCAACCGTGCCCCCACGCGTACTGGTGGTGCGCACACCGCCGAGCAGCTGGGAGCTGGAGGAGGCAAGCGGTTGCTGGCGCTGCTGCTGCACGCTGCCACCACCTGGCAATTGCGTGGTGCCGCTGGTGGTCTCTTGCAGCAAGTCTGTCAGCGAAGGCAGCACGTCGATCGCAGACGCGTAACGGAGCTTCCGCTCATACGGCGCATCGGATTCCACTGGCTTGTCGAACTCCGCAATGAGACTCGAAATGTACGTGTAATCCTCTGGGGAGGCGACCACTAGGATCTGGTTCAGCCGAGCGTCTGCCACCACCTGCGCATCAGGTTTTGGCATTTGCTGGTTTTGCTGCTGTGGCTGGCCGTTCACATAGACCACGCGTGGCGGCTCTGGCTTGTTTTCTTGCTTATCCTTGCCATCAGAACCCGCACTGCCGCGTAGGGTCGTCAGGCCCTTGCTTTCCTTTTCTTCTGCCTGCGCGGCGAGCGTCGCCTGGATGATCTGCGCGATGATGGTGGAGTCCGCATACTTGATGGGGATAAACTTCGTCACCAGCGCGGTTCCACCCTCTGCCATGTCGATTGCAGCGTGAATGCTAATGAGCTGCTTAACAATCGTCGCGCTCTCCGTGATCAGCAGCCCTGGCGGCGATGCAACCGGCGTGATGCGGCCATAGACGCTGAGGCCCACATGGTTCGCGAGGATCTGGCCCGCCTCCTCTGGGTCCAGATTCGTCAACTTCATGAAGTAGGTGACGATACTTTCGCCTGCGGGCAGGTCCTCCGCCGCTTGGTAAAACTGTACGCCTGCGGAAAATTGCACCGCACCCGCGTTCTGCCCCTTGGTCGGCAGGATTCGTGCGCTCTTTCCATCTTCCGCAGCTACGATGGTGTAACCATTGGTCAGGAGGGCTGCCTCAATGAGGTGCACCGCCTCGTCCTTTGGCACGGCTTGGGGGGTGACGAGACTGATCGTGGCCCCCTCAAAAATCGCGGTATCCTTCACCAGCGTCTTGTTGGTCAGCATCTCGTAGATGCTCAGCATATCGGCCACCGGATTGTTCGGGAACTGGAGCAGGATCTTATCCCCCTCCAGGCGGAAGGTTCCAGACGCATCCGCACCGCCCATCGGCCCCGCTGCGGGCGCACCACCAAACCCAGGTCCCCCGCCAAATCCAGGCCCGCCCCCAAAACCTGGGCGACCGCCACGCCCGCCAAATCCAGGCCGACCACTGCCAGGTCCGCCCGGACCTCCGGGACCCTCCGCGCCGGGTGCCCCAGGGCCAGGCCGATTGCCACTCCCATCACCATCTGTCGCAGCGGGGCCGGAGCCGGGAGCTGGCGCATTGGCATCCGGCGGCGGTGGCTGCTGGGCCGGCTGGGCACCGGCCTGAACGTCTGTCTGCGCCAGGAGTCTCATCTCCGGCACTGGCCGCCCCAGCTCTGCCGTCGCCGCATCGCTGCTGCCCACAGGGGTTGGTAATGCGCGTTCCTGCGTCTGCCCCTTCATCTGCATCAGCCGCAGCTCGGGCGCTGGACGCTCCGCTGCGGGTGCGGCGGGGCTCTGCGGTTCAGTCTGTGCGCTACCAAACGCCGGGAAAAACAGACAGCTAAGGAGGGCGCAGCCCTTCAGGTAAGGTTTGCGGGATGGAGTTGAGGCAGCGAGCATGCGGAAGGAGAGAGAGTTGACGGTTGGCAGTGGTGTAAATCTGGGCGCGGCGGGAAGATCAACGTTTGCGACCTGCTTGGTCTTCCTTTTCGATCTTCTCAAAAGTGCTCTTCAAAAAGGCACGGCGATCTTCCTCCGGCGCATCGCGGAATTTGGGGTCGCTGAATCGCTCGCGCAGCACGTTACGAAACTTTTCCCTGGCCGCATCGGAGAGCGATTCATACCGTTTCCGGTCCTCCTCGGATGGCCCGCGCGAAGGCTTGCGGTAGGCATCCCCGCTGGGGGGTGGGGGCGCACCGCTGCCCTCGGGACGCTTATCGCGCTTCATCTTGTCCGGCGTCAGCGCCTCCTTGTCATAACGAATGCTCACGACCTCCCCACTGATCGAGACGCGCACCTGGGCAAATCGCATATCAGCCGCAGGCATCGCCTCCTGGAGGATCCAGCCCTGGAAATTGGGCTTCTCCGACACGACGTGGGATAGTTTTGTGTCCGAATCAAAAATGGTCGCCACCGGTTTCCCGTCGATGAAGGCGATCCCGGTCAAAATCAGCGAGTCCGATGGATTCACCGCCCGAGTAAATGGCGATGCCTGCACGACCTCCTGAAGAGAGGTCGGGTCAAAGGGCGCAGGGAGGTCTGGATCTCCAGCCGCTTGGGGCTGCACTGGCTGCTGCAGCGCGCTGGGCACGGCCTCCACCTGCCCCTGGCTGATCGACACACTGACTCCGCACACCAAGGGCAACAACAGGGAGAAGGAGAGGGTCTTCATGAGTCAGAAAGGGTCGATGTGTGGGAAACGCAGAATTGGCAGGCCATCAGGTGCCCACCTCTGCTTTGAACCATCTAGCCACCGTCAAGTTGCACCGCCCCTGCGGTTTCGGTTCTTTGGAACGAGTATCGATCTCAAATTCCATGGCCTTGATCACCTGGAACTTATCCGGCGATTGCAGCGTCGTCAGCCACTGGAGCAGCGCCGTCTGTTCCCCATACAGCCGCATACTCACCGCGACCTCCCGGTAAGTTTGCCCCGTCACTGCGGGCACCAACTCGGGATTCTCCAGCCGGATCATCCGTTCGTCCGCTCCGGTCTGTAGGTCCTCCAGCAGCTTCGCTTGGGATCGGCTCAGGCTTTCCGTCGCGGGCATGTGTTTTTCCAGCCAGTCCCGGTGCTTGTCCCAGTATTCGCGGTCGTTCAGCCACTGCTCATTGGCTTCCTTTTGCTGCTGGAGCGCGGCTAGACGCTCCACCACCGCCTTGCGCTTGCCCAGGAAAATATTGCCCAGCACCGCGCTGGCCATGAGGATCAGCACCGCAAAGCAGAGCCAGAGGAGGTTTTTTTCACGATTCGAAAGTGCGCGTTCGGCCATGGGGATCAGTTTCTATTTCAGTTTCCCCTGGGCGCGGAAGGAGGCGTTCTTCTCCTTCACACTCGGTTGCGGGTTCGTCCACTCATACAGCGCCAGGACCTTTTGCGCCTTGATGCTCTCCATAAAGGTCACCACCGTGTCCGCATCCCGGGCCTCGCCCTTCAGGTCAATCACACCGTTCTTGAATTCAAACTCACGGATCACCACCCCACTCGGCGGCAGCAGCCGGGTGATCGCAGAAAGCGCCACCATCGGGAAGTGGTTGACCTCCACCGCCGGGGACAGGGTTTTCCACTGCGTCGCTGTCGTCCGCACCGCCTCCGCCGGCCCGTTGGTCTCCTCCACCTCCGCCGCCAGCGCCTCGACCTTCTTCTGGTTCACCGTCAGCCACGCATAGGCCAGGAAGCCCAGCGCCACATACAAGAGCGCACCGAGGATCAAATACCGCACGATGGTCTTGTGGCGCACCTGTGCCACCTGCGCCGCACGCACGGTAGTGGGCAGCAGCCGCGTCCAATTGGCTGTGTCCAGCCGCGTATTGCGCTGGAGGCTATCGCGCGTCTCCACCGGCAGGTCCAGCGCACCCGCGATGCGCTGCTTTTCCCAGCTCGTCCCAACCAGGGTCACCCCGGTGATCGTGCCAAACCCAGGCTCTGCCTCCAATACCATCTGGCAGAGCGAAATCTCCGCAATGACCTCCTCTGGCGAGGCAGAGATCGGCGCAAAGACATGACTGTGAAACAACTTCCCCGCATGACCCGCCGCGATGACCAGCTCCCCCTGCTCCTCCACCACCACGATGTGCCCGGCAGGCAGATCCAAAAGACGCAGCGCACTCGTGTAATCCGACGCCTGCGCCACCGCCAGCAATTCGGGAAAAGGCTCCGCCAGCACATCCACACTGATCACCACATGCCCGCCGACCGGCCCCAGGAGATGCCAGCGGAAATTGGCCCCTGCCCCCGTGTGAGGGTGCAGGCCGCGACGCTCTAGCTGCGTCTCCACCATCTGCTCCAGCACCTCAGGGTCCGCCTGGGGCAGGATCAGACCGATGGTCCGACACGCAGAGGCCGGCAGCCCGATCACCAGCGGCCGCGCCTGTTCAGCGGCTTCAGCAGGACTTTCCACCTCCTCTGCCACCACGGAACTGCGTGGTTTCACGAGCCTCCATGAGGCGTCTGGGGCGGGTAGCAGAATAGTGGAGGCAGAAATCGACATCTAAGGAGACGTTTAACGCTACCATTGCTGCGAAGTTGCGCGCTCTTCACGCTTTTCCACGCATCCATCAACTTCACACCCTCAGCGCTGGCACTTTGGGCAAAAGAAAGTGGACCGCTGCCCCTGCACCACCCTCTTCACCACCGTCCCACAGACCCGACACAGCTGGCCTTCGCGGTCATACACGTTCAGCGTCTGCTTGAAGTAGCCCGGCTCACCATCCTGATGCAAAAAATCGCGCAATGTCGTGCCCCCCATTTCAATCGACGCCCCCAGCACACTCTTGATCGCCACCGCCAAACGATCGTAGCGCGCACGGCTCACCTTTCCCGCAGGCTTCGCCGGATGGATGCCCGCCATGAAAAGCGACTCGCAGGCATAAATATTCCCGACCCCGACCACCACATGGGAATCCATGATGAACTGCTTTACCGCCACCGTCTTGCCCCGCGATCCCGCAAAAAGCACCGCACCGCCGAACTCATCCGTCAAAGGCTCCGGCCCGAGGGCCGCCAAGAGCGGATGCAGCATAGGATCACCCCGCAGCCATTGGATCGTGCCAAAACGACGTGGATCATGAAAGCGCAGTTGCATCCGCGAACTCAGCGTAAAGGCCACATGATCGTGCTTCTTCCAATCCGCCTGCGGGTCCACCAGTCGCAGACTGCCAGACATGCCCAGGTGGATCATCAGCGTCCCCCCTGCCGTCGTAAAAAGCAGATACTTCCCCCGCCGGGCACCTTTCACCACCTTGCATCCCATCAATTCCGCCAACTCCACCGGCACCGGCCAGCGCAGCCGACCGTCCCGCACGATCACCTCCTTCACCGTCTTCCCGATCAAATGGGGGCAAACCCCACGCAGGGTAGTTTCGACTTCAGGGAGTTCTGGCATGGCGAGCGTAGTAGCGCTGAACCTCCGCAGAGAAAAGGGCAAAATGGCGGCGGCACGCCCCGCTCGACAAAAGACAGAATCGAGTTACTCTGGCACGTGATCAAATTGACCGTTGACCAAGCAGCGAGCCGTTTCGCCCACTGGATCGCCCTCATCGACAAGGGCGAGGAAGTCGTCGTCATTGATCATGATCGTCCGGTCGCGAAGATCACCCGCTGCGACTCCAACACCGGAAGTCGCCCCCAAGTTGGCACCCTGACCTCTGCACCAGCACGCTACGCCGACGACTGTTTCGCCCCGCTCACGGACGATGAATTAAAAGACTGGGGTGTGTAGAGATGGATCTTCTGTTAGACACGTGCGCATTGCTGTGGCTCACGCAGGAGCCTGAAAAGCTCAGCGGCCCAGCGCAGAAGGCGATCAATGATCCTGCAAACGCACTCTTCGTCAGCCATGTCAGTGCATGGGAGATGCATCTGAAGCATCGCGCAGGAAAGCTGGCACTGCCCGCCCCACCGCGATTGTGGATTGCCGAGCAGTTGGCCATCTGGAAGATCTCTGAGCTCGCCATCAGTCTAGATTCCATCCATCGAACCTCCGACCTCCCACCGGTCCACAACGACCCGTTCGACCGCCTTCTCATCGCCCAGGCGATCGATGCCGATCTTTCGATTGTCTCCCCAGACCATTTTTTTGCCGACTACGACGTGCCCATCGTCTGGTGAATCACCGCTCCCCTTTCTCCAACAGGGAAAGCACATTGGCTGCACCGATGGCATCGTGAAAGATGATCAGCGTTCCTCGCGACGGCTCAGGCCGGGTTGACTTGGCGTCTGCTTTTGCCGGTCTGCGCCTTCTTGGATCCTCCAGCACGGACTGGATCTCCGACACGTGACCGATTGCATTTCCAAAACCATCAATCAAAGCGGAGCCACTGGAACCCGGGGCCCAATCGTTGCTGACCTGAACAAACACCGGCTGCACCCCTGCGGCTGCGACCGCCTCTGCCGCCTCCTTTTTTCGCAAGAAAGGCCGCCGGACAAAGCGGTTCACGATGCCCTCGCTAAAGAAACCCTGCCGCCCCATCGGATCGCTAAAACAATACACCGCATCCCCCGGCACCACGTCAGCACTCAGTGGCAGCGGGGTCAGCGTCTCCGCGCCCACTCTCAGCAGGGCACTGTCCAGCGCCCGGTTCAGCGCCAGGACCTCCACGACGGCGAACACATGACCCTCATCATCCGCTGCGACGAGGCTGCCCTCCTTCATGTTGCGCGGCTCCTGCACCACATGCCCGCAGGTAGCCACCACATTCTTTGCGACCGCATACCCACCCGCCAGATCCAGGTGCCATTCATCACACTTCGTGCATCGGTAGGCCCAGCCCACCCGCAGATGCGCCGCACGCGCACGCCGCCACAGCTCCCGCTTTGGCAGTTCCGCTTTTGATGCCACCGGCAGTTCCAGACGGCACGTCGTCCGCGTCATTTGCCCGCGCAGCACCTCCAGGGATGGCAGCCCACCCGCCTCCCGCATCACCTGAAAGGCGGCCAAGAGCTTCGGGTCATCCACCCCATCGCCCACCTCATCATAGACAGGCACCCCGGGTGCCTGCGCACACAGCATTTGGCGACTCGCCAGAAACAACAGGATCACGAACCAACGCATAACGCCATGATGCACCGCCCAGAGAGCGCTGCCAAGCCGAAAAGGGGCGGCCCCCACCAGGGCGTGTTTCGTGAAAATGACCCGCAATGACACCCCTCCCTTACCGGAGAAAATATACCCTGCGGAGGGGATAGCGACTCCAGGCGCGGCTGGGCTAATCAAGGTTGAAATGAGCCACCCCGCTGAATCTGCCCTCGTCCACCCAAACGCCGCTGCGCTGGCAGACCCGCATCCGCGCGCTCGTGCGCGGAAAAAGCCCCTCGCCAGCGACCTGCTCATTGCTGAAAAGGAAAAAAAGCCCGCCATCTTCACGCTCGAAAACCTCAAGCGCGACGCACTCGCAGGCTCCATCACCGGCCTGCTGGCCGTGCCCCTGACCGTGGGCATCTGCCTGATGTCGGAATATCCCATCGAGACCGGACTGATGACCGTCATCTTCGCCTGCTTCGTGGGTTTCGTGACCTTTCTGGTGCGGCCCGGCAACTACGTTGGCACGCCGGGTGTTGCCGCCGGGCTCGCCCCCGTGCTGGCGCTGAGCATCCACAAGTTCGGGATGGAGAACATGCCGTTTCTCATTTTCGTCACCTCCCTTTCCCAGGCCATTGCCTGGAAGTTCAATCTCCAGCGCTTCATCCTCAAGGCCATCCCTGCCTATCTCATCGAGGGGCTGTTAGCGGGGATCGGGCTGAAGATCGCGCTCAAATTCCTGCCGTACACCTATGGCATCCTGCACGAGACCCATGGCCACGAATGGTTCAGCATGGAGCGCATCGAGATGATCGGCTTGTCCCTGGCGGCACTCCTTCTCTTCCTGCACCTCTTCGGCAAATACAAGGCCAAGTACCCAGCCATCCCTTACGTCGCCGTCATCATCGTGGGCATCGTCTCCGGCATCTACTTGAAGCTGCCGATGCTTCACATCGAGCACACGCCCATCAAGCTAGCGCTGCCCTTCCCTGACTTCGCCAAAATCCCCCCCGCCATGCTGTTGGAGATCTTTGGCTACGCCATGATGCTCTCCCTCATCGATGTGATCGAACAGGTTACCAGTAACTCCGCCATCGAAAAGCTCGACCCGCTCGGCCGTCCGGCCAATACCAATAACAGCCTTCTCGCCATCTGGATTGCCAACATGGGCAGCAGCTTCTTTGGCGGCATGACGAACCTCGACGGCCTCGCAAAAAGCGCCACCAACGCCCTCGCCGGTGCGGTCACGAAGATGTCAAACCTCTTCACTGGTCTCGTCCTGCTCATCTTCCTCATCGATCCGCATCTGCTGGAGCACCTGCCGTATTTCTCGCTCGCCGTTCTCATGATCTTCACCGGGTGGAAGATGATCGCCGGTCTCGTTCATGTGGCCGCCCACGGCAGCTACGCGCTACTGCTCGCCCTCTTCTGCGGCATCCTCACGTACACGGAGGGCATCTTTGAAGGGTTGCTCGTCGTCCTCATCCTGCATCTTTTCATCAACTTCGTCATCTTCCGGCACGAGCACATCCCGTTCATCGAGATCCTGAAAAAGCTGATCAACAAGTTCAGCGACCAGATCGATCCACGCAGCACTGGCACCATGCTCGTGCATCATGACAATCAGATCGGCGGTCTCCGCTACAGCACCATCAGCCACAATGCGGCAGAGAAAAAGAACCTGACCGATTTCATCAACGACTGGGCTTTTGGCATCAACAATCACAGCATGGCCGCCGTCGTCGGCTGCTACGATATGAATGGCCTGCTCTGGGGCACCTTCGCCAAAGAACTGAGGGAGGGGCACCACAAGATCAAAGGCTACTTCGAGCACCTCTTCGAGCTAGAGGACGTGCATGTGAAGTTCGAGAGCGGCGAGGTGCGCCAGTACAAGGACATCTACATCAAGTCCGGCAAATATGTCTTCACCTTCAAGCGCAAGAAGGAGCTCATCAGCGTGCCCGCCCGCTACTCCTTCGTCTGCAAAAAGGAAAAGACCGGCTGGTTCATCCTTGAGCACCACTCCTCCGAGTTCCCCGCCTGATTTTCACCCATCGCCCACCGCCTTTACCAAAAACAAAACCAAGCCACGTCCATGATACCCGCCGCCGTCATCCTCATCGTCCTTCTCCTCCTCAGCGCCTCTGTCATCAAGCAGGGCCACGTCGGAGTCGTCACCCGCTTCGGCAAATACCAGCGCCTGATGCTTCCCGGCCTCAACTTCAAGCTCCCGCTCTTCGAAGGCGTCTTCAAGAGCATCTCCACACAGAACCAGTCCATCGAGCTCGAATTCGAAGCCATCTCGCTCGACCAAGCCTACGTGAACTTCAAGTCACTGATCGTTTACTCCGCCCAGGACGCCAGCGAGGAGACCATCAAAAAGATCGCCTTCCGCTTCATCGATGAAAAGAGCTTCATGCAGACCCTCGTCCGCAGCGTCGAAGGCAGCATCCGCTCCTACGTGGCCAACAAAAAGCAGGCGGAAATCCTCGTGCTGCGCTCTGAGATCATCGGCGCGGTGAAGGACCACCTCGAAGAGGCGCTCAATAGCTGGGGCTTCCACCTTCTTGACCTCCAGATCAATGACATCTCCTTCGACGAGGCCATCATGCGCTCCATGTCTCAGGTCGTCTCCAGCAACAACATGAAGATGGCTGCTGAAAACGAAGCTCAAGCCCAATACCTCATCAAAACCCGTGCTGCCGAGGCCGAAGCCCGCGCCATTCGCGTCAAAGCCGAGGCCGAAAAAGAAGCCTCCGAGCTCAAAGGCGCAGGCAACGCCCGCTTCCGCGAGCAAGTCGCCGAAGGTCTCGCCAACGCCGGCAAAACCATGCAGGCAGGCGATGTGCCTCCCGGCTTCATGCTCTTCACCATGTGGCTGGACGGCATGAAATACATCTCCGAGCACGGCAAAGGCAACGTCATGTTCTTTGATGGCTCCAACGAAGGCATGGAGCGCACCATCAAGCAGATGCAGGCCCTCAAAACGCTCGATCAACGCTCGCTCGAAGGCGCAGGGCATTGATCCGAATCAGCCCCAGGGTCGAGCGGGTCAATGAGGTCCAATGGCACCTCAACCACGATTTTCAGGCCCTGGGGTTGCGCACTGAAGAGCTCGAGCCTTCCCCCGCACTCACGGGCTCGGGCTCTCATGCCGATCAGCCCGAGGCTAGCGGGGGATTCCTGAAGGTCGGGCGGCAGCCCGCAGCCGTTGTCAGTGATGCTGAGACGGACGATCGCCGCTTCGGCCTCCAGCAAGATCACCACCTTCGTAGCCTTGGAGTGGCGGGCGATGTTGGTCAGCGCCTCCTGGGCGATCCGGAACAGGTGCGTCTCGATCTCGCTTTGCAGGCGCCCGGCGAGGAATGACTCATACTCGAGCCTGATCCTCATGCGCTGGGCGAATTTTTCCGTCAGCCAGCCCAGCCCTGCATCCAGCCCAAAGTCATCCAAAATCACCGGGCGCAGGAGTTGGGACAGCTCCCTCACGTTCGCGATTGCCTCATCGACGAGTTGGACGCAGTCCGCCCGGCGTTCATCCAGGTCGTCCGTGGCCTTAGACGTCAAATTGGCACGGACGGCCGCCAGTGACTGCCCCAATTCATCGTGCAGCTCGTGGGAAAATCGGCGCGCTGTTTCTTCTTGGGTCTGCAGCATGTGCCAGGACACGCGGTTGATCTCGTTCGTCTGCCACTCGATGCGGCGGATGCTGTGCCGCACAAATTGGATCGTGCCGATGGCGCAGAGCCCGGCGAGGAAGAGCGAGGACCCCAGCAGAAGAGCCGATTCATCCGCCATGTCATGCGACTGCCGCGTGATCTGCGCATCCGCCGCCTGAAGGCGCGCCGAGCTGTCACGCAGCAGATCGTGAATCAGATCCACGACTTCCTCGTGTCGATTGAAAAGACTGGCCACGACCCCCTCAGAAACCGGAATGTCCTGGTCCAGAGCGGCGCGCACCTCGGTGGAGAAACTCCGCACACTCCCTTCCAACTGCTGCCAGACCGCGGCCTTCGGCGTCGCCGCAGCATCGATGGCGAAGCGCGCCACCGATTGATCCGCCTCCGCCAGTTCCCGCAGCAGGGCAGTGCGGTCAATCGCCGCAGGTTCCCGGGTCAGCCGATGCAGCACCTCCGTCAGCGTATTCTCCTCCACCTGCACCTCATGGGAGAGGCGTGCGATGAGCAATTGCTCCTGCAAAAGACCACTGGCACTGCGGCGGATGGCCCGGCTATCCCGCACAGCCACCTGCCCGGCGATGCCGACCAGGACCAGCACGATCCCAAAACCCCCGCTCAGCCCCCAAATGACCGAACGCTGCGTAATGCGGCGCGTGAACGGTGCAAGGCGCTGAGTCATAGATCAGTCAATCAGCCCGTTACGCACCGCAAAGCGCACCAACTCACCAATGGAATGCAGATTGAGTTTTTCCATGATGCGCCCGCGATGCGCCTCCACCGTATAAACGCTCAGGTTCAGAAGGTTCGCGATGTCCTTGTTGGTTTGACTCTCCGCAATCAATTGCAGCACCTCGCGCTCCCGGCTTGAGAGCAGATCAATCGGATTCGTGACGTGTTTGCGGTAGTCGTTCAGCACGTCCCCACTCACCTCCGGGCTCAGGTAGCCCTGGCCCACCGCCACCGCCCGCACCGCTTTCAGGAGATCCGTCTCCGTGCTGTCCTTTAGCAGGTAGCCCTTGGCTCCCGCGCGGAGGATCTCCCGCACATAGACCGAGTCCTTGTGCATGGACAAAGCCAGCACCCGGGTCTTGGGCGAAAGTTTGAGCAAGCGGCGGGTGGCCTCAATGCCGTTCAGTTCGGGCATACTCACATCCATCACGGCCACATCGGGCTGCAGTTCCCGCGCCCGCTCCACAGCCTCGCGTCCATTGGAGACTTCGGCCAGCACCTCCATGTCCCACTGCGAAGCCAGGATCAAACTAAAGCCGCGCCGGACGACAGCGTGATCATCTGCCAGCAGGATGGTGGTGGGTTTAACGGCCATGAAAGGGGAAACGAGCGGCGAGCCTGCAACAGGATGCAGGCAAATTCTACCGCGAAGGAAACGAAAATCATCCGCCCACCCCCAACAGGCCACGCGAGGTATAGGGTGTTAGCCGCCGAAGACGATGCTGACGATCTCGCTCGGCTGCCCGACCTCGATGTCATCGATCAGGCCGATGACGTAGTACTCGCGGGTCTCGGGGACGTTGGGGGTGGCCAGGGGCTGGGTGTCGAAGTAGGGCGCTAGGGAGTCAATGCCCAGCTTCGTCCAGTCCGGCACCCCCTGCAGGCGACGATAGACGACGACGGAATCACACCGGCGCTTGCTAAAGTCGATCTTGATCTTCCTGCCCACGATGGAGACCTTGATGCGGGGCTTAAAGGTGTTGGGGTCAAAGCTCGTGGGGCTGCCGACCAGTTGCAGGGTGCCAGCCAACCCACTTGAAGGATAGAGCGGGCGCGTCTTCCAATTGCGGATGGACATGCGGACGGTCGGCTCAATGGCCGCCGCTCGTGCGTTTGCCATGGCGCGGGCTCCCTTCAGCGCTGTCTCTGCCGCCGTGACCGCCTCCATGAGGTCGATGATTTCCGCTGCGGCGTCCTTGGTATCGGAGATCTCCGCTGCCACGAGGCCGATCTTGGGACCTTCGGTCTCGATCTTATCTCGCAGGTTCTTCCACCATAGATAGCGATCCGCAAGTCTGTCCGGGATGATGTCACCAGCCATGGTCTTGTTCTTTCTGGGTGTGTGTGTGATCGGGACCTCACCGGGGCTCATCAAAGCGGTGGGCAGCAGCCTGCGTCCAGCCTTCCGTCAAAGTGGTGATGCTGCCTGTCATTTAGGGAATCCCGGGTTCGTGGAGTTGAAGCAAAGGCGGACCGACGCCCACCGGAGCCAGAGTTTATTCAAAAACCAGGTCTCACAGCAAGAAAAAACCACCATTGCCCCTAGGTGAAGAACTTTCACCCCCATCCCTCCCACCACCGCCGCCCGGCATCACGCCACCGCCGCCCGGCACCACGTCACCGCCGCCCGGCATCACGCCACCGCCTCCCGGCATCACGCCACCGCCTCCCGGCATCACGTCACCGCCTCCCGGCATCACACCACCGCCTCCCGGCATCGCGTCACCGCCTCCCGGCATCGCGTCACCGCCTCCCGGCATCGCACCACCGCCTCCCGGCATCGCGTCACCGCCGCCCGGCATCCCACCACCGCCACCCGGCATCCCACCACCGTCTCCCGGCATCGCGTCACCGCCGCCCGGCATCGCGTCACCGCCGCCCGGCATCACGCCACCGCCGCCCGGCATCGCGTCACCGCCTCCCGGCATCGCGCCACCGCCACCCGGCATCCCATCACCGCCGCCCGGCATCGCGTCACCGCCTCCCGGCATTGCACCACCGCCTCCCGGCATCGCGTCACCGCCTCCCGGCGTCCCATCACCGCCTCCCGGCATCACGCCACTGCCGCAGCATTTCAGGTTTGGTTCACTCCCTCGCAGAGCAAGTCCCCCCTGGAGCGCGGCGCTTCCAGCCCGTGTGCGGTCGGCGGCGCTTCCAGCCCGCCCCGCCCATGAGAAAGCCAAGGAACCGCTGATGAGACGCTAACAGGACGCTGATGAAGCTCGCTTCACCATGATTGGTGATATCCAGCAGATCCGTTTTTTCATCATCAATCTGTTGGAGAAAACCGTGTCCAGCAATCAGCTCCAATTTACAGTCGTCCCAGCAACTCGCACTTTTCTCGGCTTGGCAGTGGACATCTGAACATTTCATAGACATCATCGTCGCCAATGAGTTTCTATTCGCTTGAGCTGTGTGCAGGAGGCGGCGGGCAGGCCCTGGGTCTAGAGGGTGCCAGCTTCCACCATGTCGGCGTGGTGGAGTACGAACCGCAATTTTGCACGACCCTGCGGTCGAATCGCCCCCACTGGAATGTCATTCAGCAGGACATCCGCGAGTTCGACGCGGGCAAATTCGGAGATGTGGACTTGATCGCAGGGGGCGTACCTTGCCCCCCATTCAGCATCGCGGGGAAGCAACTGGGCTCCGATGACGAGCGGGATATGTTTCCCACCGCGCTGAACATCATCGCGAAGATCCGACCCAGGGCCATCATGCTGGAGAACGTCCAAGGATTGGCCGCCGCAAAGTTCAAGGACTATCGGGAGGATCTTTTGAAAAAGCTATCTGCCCTGGGATACATGGCTGAGTGGCGGGTGCTGCATGCCTCTGATTTTGGGGTGCCCCAGCTACGTCCGCGCTTCATTTTGGTGGGGATGCGTCCGGATGACATGATGCACTTTCTCTGGCCGCGGGGGACCCAAATCGCGCCCACTGTGGGGGAGACGCTGGTTGATCTCATGGGGGCTAACGGATGGCTGGGCTCCGAAGAATGGGCAGATCGGGCGAACCGCATCGCCCCCACTCTGGTGGGTGGCTCCAAAAAACATGGAGGCCCCGACTTAGGCCCGACCAGGGCAAAGCGGCAGTGGCGGGAGCTGGGCGTCGATGGCATGGGCCTAGCCGATGAAGCACCCGATACCCAGTTTCCAGAGGACAAGCTGCCTCGGCTAACGGTCCGAATGGTCGCTCGTATCCAGGGCTTCCCCGATGACTGGCAGTTCAGCGGCAAAAAGACGGCCGCGTACCGCCAGGTCGGGAATGCCTTCCCCCCGCCTGTGGCGAAGGCGGTCGGGCGGAGTATCATCGCGGCCTTCAAACGCACTCGACCTGCTGATGATGAGATCGAAGTGGAATCGCAAATGAGGCTCTTGGAAGCTCCTAAACCAATACCGTCATGCCAAAAAAAGAGGGTTCAAAAGCGTTAATACTCGCCTACTTCCTCAAGCGGGTGGGAGAGGTGGTTAAGAGCAAGGAGCTACAAGAAGCCTCTGGCGGTGCCTCGGAGTGGGCGCGGCGGGTTCGGGAATTGCGGGACGAGGAAGGCTACGACATTCTTTCCCATAAAGACCGTGCAGAACTGAGGCCGGGCGAATACATCTTGGCGAGCGTGAAACGGCGGCCCGCCTTTAAGCGGGGCATTTCCAAAGAGACGAAAGCCGTCGTTCTGGAGAGAAATGGCTATACCTGCCAAATGTGTGGTGTTGCCGCCGGGGATCTTGACCCCTTCAACCCAAATCGCACCATTCGGCTGACACTCGGTCACATCATCGACAAATCAAAGGGCGGGGAAGACGTGCCATCAAATCTGCGGGCTGTGTGCAGCAATTGCAATGAGGGGCTCCAAAACGCGGCCCCAATGAAGCCGGACCGTCTGCAACTGATGTCACAAACACGCAGGGCAACGATCGAGGATCAAAAGCACTTACTGGAGTGGTTGCTAAAGAAGTTTAAGCTCCGCGCGATCAAGGACGATTGAATCCCACTGCCGAAGGGTGGCGTGATCGAAGAGGCACCGCGACGCGCGTCGCTCCCGCGCGTCTGACGCGCCTCAGCCTCTGCGTGCGAGCGCTTTTGGCAGGAGCACGAGGACGCAGGCCAGCGATCCGGCGAAGGAGACGCTGGCGACCATGGCGAAGCCTTGCACGGGGGGGAAGGCGCTGAAGGAAAGGGGGATGAAGACGGCCAGCAGGACGACGGTGGTGAGGGTGATGGGGCCGCGTTTTTCCCGCAGCGTTTCTTGCGCAGCGGCGGCAGAGGAAAGGCCGGACGCGACGAGCTCCTGCCAGCGGGTGACGAAGTGGACGGCGTCATCCACGGCGACGCCGAGCACGATGGCACCGGCCATGACGGTGATGCTATTTAGCGTGACGCCTAACCACGAGGCCAGCCCCAGCGCAGCGGCCAGCGGCACGCAAACGCAGAGGACGGCGGTGATCGATAGCCTGAGCGAGCGCCATAGCACCAGCAAGCACAGGGCGATGGCCAGGAGGGACGCGCAGGCACTGGCGATCTGGCCCTCAACCACCTTGCGGTCTGCCTCAAGGAAGTCGCGCAATCCCGGCGCAGGGCGGGCGGAGACGCCTGCGGGTGCGAGCTTTTGCGCCTCGGCAAGAATGGAGTCATGCAGGGCGAGGTATTCGTCCGAGGGCAGGATGCGGGTGCGGATGTAAAGATTGGCCACTCTCCATTCTGGGTCCGCTAGGGCGTCGGTCATGGGCAATCCAGAACCGAGCAGTGCCTGTTGAAAAATGCCCAACATCAGCGGGGAGTCCGGGAGCTTAAAGGAGCCCTCTGCCCACCCTTCCCAGACTTGATTCATCATCGCGATGACGGAGGAGTGCGAATACACTGCGGTGACGTTTGGCAGCGATGAGGCGTAGCCTTCCACCTTCTGCACGTAGCGGAGGAAGTCCCCATCCGGCACGCCATTGGCCCGGCCGGAATCGAGGTCGATCCGCAGGAAGTACATGCCGTTGAATTCCTCGTCAAAGAAGTGGGCGACCTTGCGCGATGGGCTGTCTTTGGGCAGGAAGTCTGCGAGGTTGATGTTCGGCCGCAGCGAGGGAAGCCCCGTGAGTCCCGCCAACAAAACCAATCCAATGACCACGGGGGATAGGCGATGGGAGGCGAGCCGCGTGACAAAACCGGGTGCGCCACTGATAGCGACCGTCGCACGCGTCTGGTAGCCATGATACAAGAGCAGCAGCGAGAGCGGCCCCACCGTGAAAAGCAGCACAAAGCCGAGCGTGACACAGGCACCACCCAGCAGCCCAAAGGCCTGATTGGCAGCACCCGGCGCAGCCACCAGCGCGACGAATCCGGCCACGGTCGTCAGTGCCGCAAAGAGCGATGAGCGAAATACGGCACGCACCGCCGCGCGTAGCGCCTCTGCGGGGATGAGCCCTGACTGAAGGCGATCCCGAAAGTCGCTGCACAGGTGGATGAGCAAGGTCAATTGTACCGCCGCGATCAGCGGAAAGAGCGCGATCAGATACACTCCGGACTTCATCGGGAACAACACGCACAAGCCCGCCGATAGCAGGGCGTGCACGGCGAGATTCAAAATGATGAAGACCATCATCCGGCCCGATCTGAAGTAGCGAGCCAGCGCCAGGAAAACGCAGACCAGCACCACGGGCACGAGAAAGCCCAAATCCTGCTCGGCACGGACGCGGACCTCGTCCTCGACCAATGGCAGGGAGACGACCTGATAGGAATGCTGCGTGTCCGCGAACTTTGCGACCACTTCATCGACCACTGCCCGTGGCGGATGCGTCGATGCATCCTTGAAGGTGACGAGCAGGACAGAATTCCGCGAGTTGGGAGACACCAGCAGGTTCTTCACGAGCGGATGCTCCAGCGAAAAGGCGCGGACTTTGGCCAGATTTTCATCCGTCCACTCCTGGGGAAGGAAGGGCTCCATCACCAAGCCAAAGCCACGTCGGGCAGGGATCGTGGAATGAGTGAAGCTCTTCACATCCAGCACATTTGGCAGCGCCGCGAAGGCCTCTGAAATGCCGCGAAGTTTCTCTAGCGACTCCCGAGTGAACACCTCTGGACTGGTCTGAACCACGACGAGGACGCAGGTGCCGTGGAGGCTCTTTTCCACCATTTCATACGTGAACCTCGAACGCGGATCCCCCTCCAGCAAACCGCCTGCGCCAGAGCGCAAAGAAAGCGCAGCCGTAGCCCAGATCAGGGGCGCACAGGCCGCCACGAGGACAGCAAACGAGAGCCAGGGACGGCGGAGTAGATATTCAAGCATAACCTAGAATCGGAAAAGCCTGCTGCGCCCTCCGCGACGTTGGCGAGAGTAGCGGTGATCGCGCCTGCGGCAACCGTGATCTGCCGCAAGAGGGGATCGCTAGAGCAGTCGGCGCGACAATATTCACATCAGGTCCCCAAATTCCGCCTCTTGCATCTCATTCAACACGTATCCATGGTCAGTGTCACAGTACACTGGTGCTGGGTACTATTTGCTGAGTTAACCGACATGATGCGCTTCAATACATTGATCAAGAACCCCGCCGACTGGATGCGGGGCAGCGGGCCCCATTCTGATGTGGTCATGACCTCCCGCGTCCGTCTGGCCCGCAACCTCCGCGGTAATCCTTTCCCTGGATTCAGCCAGGAAAAGCAGCGCATCGACATGCTAGCAAACGTGCGCCCGATCATTGAGGCGCTGCCGGAAATGAAGGATGGGTTTAGCGAGGACTATAAAGATACTAGCAAGATCAAAAAGCAGGTCCTGGTCGAACGCCACCTGGTCAGCCGCGAACACGCTGCGCGATCCAATGGCTGCGGTGTCGTCGTTGATCGCAAGCAGAGCATCAGCATCATGATCAATGAGGAGGACCACTTCCGCATCCAGGGCATCCGCCCCGGGCTGAACCTCCGCAGCGCCTATGACCTCGTTGATCGGATCGATTCTGAGATGGAAGCGCAGATGCCGTACGCCTTCGACGAAAAGCTCGGCTACCTGACCGCATGCCCCACCAACCTAGGCACCGGGATGCGCGCTTCCGTGATGCTGCACCTGCCTGGTCTGGTGCTGACGGATCAGATCAATCAAGTCGTCAAAGCGGTCGGCAAGATCGGCCTGGCTGTCCGCGGGCTGTACGGCGAAGGCACCGAGGCGTTGGGAAATCTTTTCCAGATTTCCAACCAGCACACCTTGGGAGAAAAAGAGTCTGAAATCATTGGGCAGATCGAGAAGGTCATCGAGGGCGTCGTACGGTCGGAAACAACCGCCCGCACGAAACTTCTCGAAGACCAAACAATCATGCTTCGCGACCAAGTCGGTCGTGCCTATGCCATCCTGCGGAACGCCTTTGTACTGTCTTCCAAAGAGGCGTTGAATTGGCTGTCCATGCTACGACTGGGCGCAGATCTTGACTTGGTGCCGGATTGCGATCGATCTCTGCTCGACATGCTGCTGCTGGAGATCCAACCAGCCCACCTTCAATTGGCAGCCGGGCGCGAGCTTTCTCCGGAGGATCGGGACGTTTTGCGCGCCGAAATTACCCGCACAAGGTTGCATTCTTTGCAGGGACCCACTACCGTACCACCACAATTACCACCACCACCCCCAACAGGAGGCTCCGACAACGAGCATAATGATGAATAATTTTACCCCACGCGCCCAACAAGTCCTCGCCCTTGCACGCAAAGAGGCGGACCGTTTCAATCACAACTACGTCGGGACAGAGCACCTGCTGCTCGGACTCATCAAATTGGCGCAAGGCGTCGCCGTCAACGTCCTGACCAAACTCGGCCTGGATCTCGAAACCGTGCGCATGCAGGTGGAGCAGCAGGTCGGCTCTGGCCCAGAGACCAAAATGGTGGGCAACATCCCTTACACCCCAAGGGTCAAGAAGGTGCTGGCCCTCGCTTCCAAAGAGGCCAAGGCCCTGAACCACAGCTATGTCGGCACGGAGCACATCCTGCTGGGTCTCCTGCGCGAAGGCGAAGGTGTGGCCGCACAGGTGCTGCGCAACCTCGACATCAATTTGGACAAGGCGCGCAACGAGATCCTCAAGGAACTTGACCCCAACTTCACTTCCCAAGAGGAAGATGATACGGATGAAGAAAGCCAAGGCAACGAAAGCGCCGGCCCAAACAGCCCAAGCCAGAAAAAGGACAGCAAAACCCCTGCCCTGCGTGCCTTTGGGCGCGATCTGACTGAGCTGGCTCAAAAGGACGAGATGGACCCCGTGATCGGACGCTCTGAAGAGATCTCCCGTGTGATCCAGATCCTCTGCCGCCGCACCAAAAACAATCCTGTTCTCATTGGTGAGGCTGGGGTGGGCAAGACCGCGATCGTCGAAGGGCTCGCCCAAGAAATCGCCTCCGGCAATGTGCCTGAAATCCTGCGCGACAAGCGCGTCATCACCCTCGACTTGGCCCTCATGGTCGCGGGCACCAAGTATCGTGGCCAGTTTGAGGAGCGCATCAAAGCGGTGATGGATGAAATCCGCCGCCACAAGAACGTGATCCTTTTCATCGACGAATTGCACACCATCGTCGGTGCCGGATCCGCTGAAGGCGCCATGGATGCCTCCAACATCATCAAGCCCGCCCTCAGCCGTGGGGAGCTCCAGTGCGTCGGCGCAACGACGATGAACGAGTACCGCAAGTACATCGAAAAAGATGCCGCCCTCGAACGCCGCTTCCAGACGGTCAAAGTCAACGAGCCGTCGGTCGAAGACGCGATCAAGATTCTGATGGGTCTCAAGAGCAAGTACGAGCTCCATCACAGAGCCCACTTTTCCGAGAAAGCCATCGAGGCCGCCGTCACGCTCAGCTCGCGCTATCTGCCCGCTCGCTTTTTGCCGGACAAAGCCATCGACGTCATGGACGAGGCCGGCGCGAAGGCGCGCATCGGCGCGATGACACGTCCGCCAGAACTCAAAGTGATCGAAGGTGAAATCGAGACCATCCGCCTGGAGAAGGAGACCTCGATCAAGGAACAAGACTTCGAAAAAGCTGCCGCACTGCGCGATAAGGAGAAGAACGCCAAGAAGCGCTTCGACGATCTGCTTGAATCCTGGCGCGCCAGCAATCAGGAGAAGATTGTGGATGTCGGAGAAGAAGACATGATGTCCGTCGTGTCAAAGTGGACTGGCGTGCCCCTGCAACGCATGGAGCAAGCTGAGGCCGACAAACTCTTGCGCATGGAAGAAGAGCTCAAAAAGCTCATCATCGGTCAGGACGAAGCCGTCATCGCCATCAGCAAAGCGTTGCGCCGTTCCCGCGCCGATCTCAAGGATCCCCGTCGTCCGATTGGCTCCTTCCTCTTCCTCGGCCCCACCGGTGTCGGTAAGACCTTCCTGGCAAAGAATCTGGCCGACTTCATGTTCGGTAGCTCCGAGGCCTTGATCCAGATCGACATGTCCGAGTACATGGAGAAGCACACCGCCAGCCGCTTGATCGGTGCCCCTCCAGGATACGTCGGTTATGAAGAAGGCGGTCAGCTCTCCGAGGCCGTGCGTCGTCGCCCCTACTCCGTCGTGCTTTTCGACGAAGTGGAAAAGGCGCACCCAGACGTCATGCACCTCCTGCTTCAAATCCTTGAAGAAGGACAGGTCACGGACAACTTCGGTCGCAAGATCGATTTCCGCAATACGATCGTCATTCTGACCTCGAACGTTGGTGCCGAAACCATCAAGCGCCAGACCTCCCTCGGTTTCGCCGCCATGGCCTCCAATGATGCCGATAACGAAGGCATCAAAGGCAAAATCACCGAGTCCGCGAAGAAGTTCTTCAAGCCCGAATTCCTCAATCGTCTGGATGACATCGTCATCTTCAAGATGCTGGAGAAAGAGCAGCTCAACAAGATCGTCGATCTCGAAGTCAACAAGGTGCTCGTGCGCTTGAGGAACAAGAAGATCCACCTCGTTCTGGACGACGCCGCTCGCGAATTCCTCATGAAGGAAGGCTACGATCCGCAATACGGTGCCCGCCCGATGCGCCGCGCGGTGGAAAAACACATCGAAGATCCATTGGCAGAACACGTGCTGCGTGGGGACGTCAAGGAGGGAGATACCGTCCAAGTCGGCTTCAATGAAGAGAAGAAAATGCTCAAATTCTCCGCCGAAGCTCGCGACGATACTCCCATTGCGGAACCCACCAACTCCGCTTCCTAATCGCAGGCCAGCTCAACAGCAGACCATTAAAAAACCCGCAGCCAGTGGCTGCGGGTTTTTCATGTCTAGGATCTTTGAATCAGAGCGCTGAAGAGGCAGCTCAGCTAACGAAGCGGATGGCACCACCGGCCTGCTGAGCGGCCATGGCGGCGTGCTGGGCATCGGTGCAGGCGGAATCGGTCGGCGCATCGGCGACCGCATCCGACGGTTGGACGATATCGTTGGCCAACATCCAGGCTTCGACCTCATCGCCGCTGATATCGGGCAGCATGTGACCGTTGATTTCCACGCAGGGGGAAAGGGGTTGGCCGCTCTTTTGTTCCATCTCCCAGCGGAAGGCGGGATTCTTGATGATGTCCTTTTCTTCAAAGGCAAGACCGTGCTTGCGGAAGATGGCGCGGACGCCTTCGCTCCAGCCGCAGTAGGTTTTCAGATAGGCAGTAATTTTGGGTGCTTCCATGACGCGTTAAGGGGTGGGTGGTTTGGTGAATGAGGTTACGTTGGCAAGCTACGGGCCGATGCGGGTTTTGCAAGGGAGTGAATTACCACTTGCAACGGGTTCGGAAACTCGTAATACTCTGTGCGTTTCCATTGCCCATGCCGCGAGCCAAATCCACTTCGACCAGCGCCGATGCCCGACAGCAGATCATCGCGACCGCTCGTGCTCATTTTTTACCCCACGGTTTCCGCACCGTGACGATGGACGATCTCGCGACGGAGATGGGCATGAGCAAAATGACGTTCTATGCCCATTTCAGCAGCAAACTCGCCTTAGTGGAGGCCGTGCTGCTACAGAAGATGGGCGAGGTGGAAGCTGATCTCGAAAAGATCACCGGTAGTGCGAGCGCCAACTTTGCTGACACCCTCCACACCCTTCTCGCCTGCATGCAAAAACATACGGGCGAGATCCACCCCTCGTTTATTCGGGACATGCGCCGGGACGCACCCGATGTCTTCGCGATCGTGGAGACCCGCCGTGCCGGCATCATCAAGCGCAGTTTCACTCGATTGCTGACCGCCGGGCGAAAGGCCGGAATGATTCGCTCTGACATACCGCAGGTACTGATCATCGAAATGCTGCTGGCAGCGACGCAGCAGATCATGAACCCACTCAAACTCGACGAACTCAACCTCACCGCCAAGGCGGGATACTCCGCCATCGTTGACATCATCTTGCGCGGTGCGATGACGGCCGAAGGGAGGAAAGAACTATGAAGCGCGCCCAAACCACATCGCTCGCCTGCTTGTTGCTCGCGGCATGGCTCACCTCCTGCGAAAAGCCCACCTCGGATCGTTTGCAGGGCTACGTGGAAGGTGAATTCGTCTATCCCTCACCTCCCATCGCAGGCAAACTCAAACGGCTCGCCGTCAAGCGTGGGGATCAGGTCCAAGCAGGCGACGTGCTCTTTGAGATCGACGCCACCCAGCAGAAAGCCGCCTGCGACGAAGCGCTGCAAAGAGTGCAGCAGGCGCAGGCAAACCTTGCCGATGCCAAAAAGGGCAAGCGCCCCTCTGAGATCCAATCGCTACAGGCGCAGCTTTCCCAATTGCAGGCGGCAACAGCGCTGTCCGCCAAAGAACTTTCGCGTCAGGAGGACCTCCGTACTTCCGGTGCCGTTCCCCAAGAAAGCCTGGATCGTGCCCGCAGCCTCAACGAGCAAAACCGCTTCCGCATCGCGCAAATCGAAGCGGAGATCGCGACAGCAAACCTGGGGGCTCGCGCTGACCTCATCACCGCGGCTGAGGCCGAAGTCACCGCGCGGCAGGCCGCTCTTGCCAAGGCGAAGTGGGACTTAGAACAAACCGTCCAAACCGCGCCCGTAGCCGGAGAGATTGCAGACACGTTGTACAGTGAAGGCGAATGGATCCCGGCAGGACGACCGGTTCTCTCCCTCCTACCGCCAACCGCCATGCGCGTCCGCGCGTTTGCGCCTCAGAGCCAGATAGCCCAAGTGCATGCGGGGGATGAAGCAAACGTTCTCATCGACGGTCTCGCCCAACCCGTCGTGGGAAGAGTCAGCTTCATCTCTCCCCAAGCTGAATACACACCGCCAGTCATCTATAGCCGAGAAAACCGCGCCAAATTGGTCTTCATGTTCGAGCTCAGCTTTGATGCAGCCGTCGCAGCGCAATTGCATCCTGGGCAACCCGTGGACGTTCAATGGATCGCTCAAAAATGAATTCCTCACTGGCCATTGATGTGCGGGGCATGACCAAACGATTTGGAGATCGGACGGTGGTCAATCGCATCGATCTGCAGGTGCGCGCGGGAGAAATCTATGGATTCCTGGGGCCCAACGGCAGCGGAAAAACGACCTTCATTCGCATGCTCTGCGGTCTCTTGCGGGCCGATGAAGGCAGCGGAACCTGCCTGGGGCATGATGTGATCACTGAGAGCGAAACCATCAAACGCCAAGTCGGCTACATGACCCAGCGCTTCAGCTTTTACGAAGACCTCAGCATCCGCGAAAACCTCGCCTTCGTCGCACGCATGTACGACGTTCCCAATCGGCGCCAAGCCGTGGATGAATCGATCGAACATCTCGGACTGACGGGCCGCGAGCGCCAGTTGGCGGGCCAGCTATCCGGAGGCTGGAAGCAGCGCCTGGCGCTGGCAGCCTGTTTGATCCATCAGCCGAAGCTCCTGCTCTTGGACGAACCTACCGCCGGCGTTGATCCCAAGGCGCGTCGTGATTTTTGGGAGCAGATTCACCAGCTCGCAGCGCGGGGATTGACCTTCCTCATCACCACCCACTACATGGATGAAGCGGAACGCTGCCATCGATTGGCCTACCTCTCTTACGGCGAGCTTTTGACTCATGGCACGCTGAAACAAGTGGTGGATCACGCCAATCTCACCACCTGGAGCGTGAGCGGGCCCGACCTGATCGGGCTCGCGAATCAATTGCGACAGTTACCCGCAGTGGAGCAAGCCGTCGCATTCGGCACGACCCTGCACGTGAGCAGCAGCGATGCCGCCGCTCTCGAAGGCGCCATTGCACCGTTTCGCACGCCTCCCCACGAATGGACGCAGATTCGCTCTGGCCTGGAAGACGTGTTCATTCATTTGATGGAGCGATCCAAGGACAATTTTGCACCATGAGTCGTCGACGCGCATTCTCCCTCACGCGATTCATCGCGATCGTGACCAAGGAGTTCATCCAGATGGGCAGAGACCGCGTGACGTTTGGAATGATGGTGGGCATTCCACTCGTGCAATTGACCCTCTTTGGCTTTGCCATCAATTCGGACCCCAAGCACCTGCCTGCCGCCGTTCACATGGTCGATGAAGGCCCCATCGCCCGCAGCCTGCTCAGTGCCATTCGCAACAGCGGTTACGTTGATTTTGTGAAGCAGGTGAGTTCCGAGACTGAATCCCACGCCGCACTGGAGCATGGCGAGGTGCAGTTCGTCATCACCATCCCGGCAAATTTTTCTCGTGACCTGCTCCGGGGCGAGCAACCCTCCCTATTGGTCGAAGCGGACGCGACCGATCCCGGGGCGACCAGCAATGCCATCAGCGCGATCCGAACTCTGATCGACACCGCACTGCGGAACGATCTCAAAGGTCCACTCTCTTACCTCGCTAGCTCGAGCCCCCTCATCGACCTCAGGGTCCACGCGCTTTACAATCCAGAAGCCATCACGCAGTACAATATCGTTCCCGGGCTGATGGGGGTGGTTTTGACCATGACGATGGTCATGATCACGGCCCTCGCCATCACCAGAGAGCGCGAGCGTGGCACGATGGAAAATCTGCTATCGATGCCGACCCGACCTTTTGAAGTTCTAGCGGGAAAAATCATCCCCTACATTTTGGTCGGTTATGTCCAAGTGCTGCTGATTCTCATCGCCTCCCACTTTCTCTTCCACGTGCCGATGCTGGGCAGTCTGGCTTTGCTCTTCGTGGTCGCTTTGGTCTTCATCACCGCAAATTTGGCGGTAGGGATCATGTTTTCGACTCTTGCCACCAACCAGCTTCAGGCCGTGCAGATGTCGTTCTTCTTCTTCCTGCCGTCGCTCCTGCTCTCGGGGTTCATGTTTCCGTTTCGAGGAATGCCCAACTGGGCCCAGCACATTGGGGAAGTGCTTCCGCTGACTCATTTTCTCCGCATCATCCGCGGTCTTCTCCTGAAAGGCAGCACCTGGGCAGACATCTCCCTCCAGCTCTGGCAAATAGGTCTATTTGGAGCGGTGGTGATGGTGGTGGGCGTGAAACGCTACCGCCAAACCCTGGATTGACGGGCAAATAGCTCATGGATACGAAACTCAATTATTGACATAATGTCAATAATTGTTAATCTTTAAATAAATAAAGGCTTCTTTTTGGGTGAGCCATAACTTCCAACCTTCACCAACGTGCCAGCCACTTCCTACATCATCTCGGCTCAGATCGCCCTGATCGCGGCTTCTGCTGCCTATGTCGGTTACGACCGGAAATCGAGCGCCCCAGACGCTGGCGCGAATGGCAGCGCCCAAAAACAGACGGTTCGGGAACTCCCACCCTCTGTACCACCCCAAGCAACCGGCAACGGCGCTGAGGTGACGGTGCCCCAATGGCCAGCGGCCAACTTTCCCCGCTACGCGCCAGCAGAAAAACTCGCCCAACAATCCGTCCCCACCAGCACCTCCTCCCGTCCGATGGGTGGCCGCAGTGGGGATGTGGGCCGCAGCCGCACCCAAGGTTTGCCGGCCGCTGTCATTCAGGACAAATCGCCGGCGGCGATGGTCTCCAGCAATGCTGCGGACTCACCGCCCAGCTTCGCGCCCGTCCCCGAAGACCAGGGCTACCACATCACGGCAGACTCCGCCACGAACTTTGATCTCAATGCCAAGACTGTCGTTTTCTCTGGGCATGTGGTGGTTCAATCGAATGACTTCGTGATCAAGACGAATCGACTCGTGGTCTACAACGGCCCCGGCGGTGCCATGTCCAAAATGGTCGCCAATGGCGATGTCGATTTCCACCTGGTCGGCGTCCCGCCGGAGCAGGTTTACCGTGGTCAGGCCGAAGAAGCAGTGTTCGAGCCCGGCAAAAATTTGATCACCTTCATGGGGTGGCCTCGGATTCAGGGTAAGGGCCGGGAGCACCGCGCCGCAGACGCTAGCACCACGATGAGGCTTTTCACCCAGCCATCCCGCTTGGAAACCACAGGCCGCGCCAGTACCCGCATCTTGCCAGGGGAAGGCGGTGCAGCGATCTTCGCCGCACCCGGTCCCAAGTCGAACTGAGCGCCGATTTAGCGCTTGAACCAGGGCAGCGCGGACAACCAATTCCGTGAACCGCTGCGGCGCACTTCTCCCACTTCATCGATGCTGGCGAGAATATCGGGATCCCCGGAATCAAAGTCCTCTGCGCGAGGCAACCCCGGCGGAAGCTTCAGCGCGGAAAGATCCTCGGGCACCGCATCCTCGTCCACCGTCTCAGCAGCCACGATCGCACTGGGCTCAGGGGCATCGACAGGACGTTGATTCAACGGCGGCACCGCGCCTCCCGGCGGCAATAGACCACCGGAGAAAATCATCTTGGTTGCCTCCTCCAGCGACATCGCCGCATCGGTGACCTTTTCGGAATCCACGACCAAAAGCAGCCCTGTCATCGGATTCGGAGCCGTTGGCAGGAACACCGACGTCATGGCCTTACCCGACACCCGGTCCGTGAACTGTCCGGTGACAAAACCAATCATCCTCATCCCAGGCACCGGATAGTCGATGTAAGCGACGCGCTTGAAGTTCTGGCCGCCCCCCAAGCTTTTGAAGGCATCGATCACCTGTTTCAACGACTTGTAGATGAACGCAATGACCGGAATGTTGAGCAAGAGTCTCTCAAAAAGCGCCACGACCCGCACCCCGATGACATTGGTGGCCATCACTCCCAAGGCCACGAGGAAGGCGATGGGGATGATCACCCCAATGAAGTGCACCACCTTTTCGAAGGTCGGATTGGTGGCGTCGAGCACTTGGCTACCGGCCATCTCGTTGACCAGATCCACAAAATAACGGACCAGCGGCTCGCTCCAGCCATGGAGGAGATTGTAGATCGAAAAGAGAATCCACCACGTGATGACAAGTGGAAGGGCGAGGGCAAAGCCAGCGAGGAACTTGTTGCGCGTCCACACCAGCGCGCCGCGGTGGTTAGACGCGGCATCAGCCGATGGAAGAGACGCGCCGGCTCCGGGGGATTGAGACGGTACGGACATGGGTTTGGTAGTTTCAGAACCACGGCGAACCGTGGTGTTCAAATACAATCGCACAGCAAAGCTGTAAAAACAGGAGAAAAGCGCACCAAATTGGCGCACATCCAAAGCGCTGCCTTGAATCGATTCCGGATACCGCCACCATGAGCCGAACCCACCCCCATTCGTAACTTCATGCCGCACTGGATCTCCCCGCACGATGTCGAAAGCGTGAGACGCTGTTGGGCTAAGATCCCGGAGCCGATCCGTCGCGGACTCACCGCCATCGCGGCAGAAACTCAGGCGCTTGGGAAGGATGCAGGTCAACTCACCATCGCCGCCCTCAAACGCTGGCGATCCCACGGGATTGGCTGGGGTCTGTTCATCTCCTCCGCCTTACTCGGCATCATAGGTTGCGTGATGCCCCATGACGTCAGCCTGCTATCGGAGGTGTCCCACGCAGGTCTCTCCCATTCGCCCCACCTGTTGCGGAATCTCGCGATGCTGCTGAGTTGGTGGGGGGATCTCTTTAGCTTCAATCTCGGCGTTGTGGCCCTGATTTACCTCTGGTCAAGGGCTCGCCACTCCATGCACTGGCGCCGTGTCGCCATCGCCTGTGTACTTGGCACCGTTTTCTGCGGGAGCATCGCCACGACGCTCCGTTTCGCTACCGGACGGGCACGCCCGACCTCTGGGCAGCCGCCAGCCTTCCACGGCCCCGATTTCCGGGCCAGATATCAGTCCTTCCCCAGCGGACACACCGCCACCGCCTTCGGCATGGCCGTCCCCCTCGCCGTCGCTGCCCCGGTGATCGGAATTCCCACTTTGGTTGCCGCAACCTCCATTTCCTGGTCGCGGCTGCAACGCAACCAACACTATCCGAGCGATATCCTGACCTCGATTCTGCTCTCGATCTGCATCGGCGTGCCGCTGGGCCGCGCCGTCCGCAGACAGCGCAGCAGCCGCGCTCCGTGACTTACTTCATCGGGGAAAAATCCGTCGGCTTCATGTAGATGCTCTTCACACCTTCAGGGCCAGCGATCGTCAACGATCCGTCTTTTTCAGACTCTGCTTTGGCAGCGATCCAATCGGGATCTTGGCGGAAGGCACCGAACGAGGCCAGACCCGCTTCCTTGCTGGCATGGGCCAAAAGGTAAATCAGCTTGGTCCCTGCACCCTTGTCAGCATCGGTCGGCCCCCAGTAAATCACGTTGGTCATGCCGTGCTTGGCAAACAGAGCCATCGTGTGATCGCGGAAACGCGCATGCAAGGCAGGCAACTTCCCTTCGGGGGTGGTGTAGGTGCGCAACTCGAACGTCCGTTCGGGATTCGCGGCGTCGATCTTCAGCGCTGGAGAAAAATCGGTCGCAGTCATGAAGATGGATACCGGCGGCTTCGCGAGAATTTTCCCATTGGCCTCGCTCGCCTTGCGTGCCTCCTGCCACTCGGGGTCGGCACCAAAAGCCTTCCACGAGGCCGTCGCGGCATCCCGACTGGCGTGAGAAATGACGTAGATCAGAGTGTTGGAGGCACCATTCTCCTCATCCACCGGCACCCAATAACCGATGTTCTTCATCCCAACGCGCTCAAAAATTCGGCAGGTATGATCGCGAAACCGGGCCAACAGGTCGGGCAACTTTCCCTCATTGGTGGTGTAGATCCGCAGTTCGTAGACGGTGGCAGCAGGATCAGGTTCTGCCACGGCAGGCAGGATGGCGGCGATGGCCAGGGAGAGATAGAGAGCGATTCGTTTCATGGTGAAAGGAAACGCTGACAGAAGCGGCAATGTTTTGCAAGATCGCGATCTTCTCGCCCAGTCTAGGACGCTTCCGCCGGCTCGGTGAGAAAGGGAGTGAAGCGCGATTCAAAGCGCTTCGGCACCACACACTGGATCTCCGCAAGACCGTTGTCGTAGTTTTCTTGCAGCACTTTGCCCTCCTGATGCGCAAAGGCGACGAGGTCCATGCGCTCCAGCGGGATCGCCAAGTCCATCCGCACGACGCGGTCGATCAGCATCTGGTGCAGGCGATGGTGCAGGGCATCAATCCCCTGCCCCGTTTTGATCGAGATCGGCACCGCCTCGGGAAACATCCGCTGCAGCTCCGCCAGTCGCTCGGCATCGATGAGATCAATCTTGTTCAGCACCAGCAGCACTCGCTTTTCCCCCGCGCCGAGCTCTGCCAGCACCTCCATGGTCGTTTGAAAAAGTTGATCTGCCTGGGGCGAGCTTGCATCCAGGACATGAATGAGAAAGTCTGCCAGGATGGACTCCTCCAAGGTTGCGCGGAAAGACTGCACCAGATCGTGGGGGAGATTGCGAATGAACCCAACCGTATCCGTGACCAATAAGGATTGCCCGTCTGGCAATTCCAAACGCCGCGTCGTGGTGTCCAGCGTCGCAAACAGCTTATCTTCCGCCAGTACCTCGGAACTGGTCAGCAAGTTCAGCAGCGACGACTTCCCTGCGTTCGTGTAACCCACAATGGCTGCATGCGCGACGGCCACACGGTTGCGCTCCTTCCGCATCGTATCGCGCTGGCGTTTCACCTCTTCGAGATCAGCACGCAGCTTGTCCAGGCGCTTGTGGGCGAGCCGACGGTCCACCTCCAACTGCGTTTCCCCTTCACCACGCGCCGCCTGCGCCCCACCACCGCCGGAACCACCCGAGGCCGCACCTCCGCCCGAACCAGCACCCCCGCCCTGACGGTCAAGGTGAGCCCACATGCGCGTCAGTCTTGGCAGCGAGTACTCCATGCGCGCCAGTTCCACCTGGAGCCGCGCCTCCCGAGTGCGTGCCCGCATCGAAAAGATGTCCAGGATCACCTCATGACGATCGATCACGGAGCGCTCAGCCTCCGCCTCCCAGGCGCGCTGCTGGGCTGGGGTCAGCTCGTTGTCAAAGATGATGCAGTCCGCGCCCTGCTGCTTCGCCAGTTCCATCAGCTCCTTGGCCTTGCCTTTGCCGACCAGGTAGCGCGGGTTGTACTCACGCACATTGACCAACTCGGTCGAAGTCGCCGTGATCCCCAGCGTATTGACCAACTCCTCCAACTCCTCCAACAGCTCTTGTGCCTTGCCAATCTCGCGACGGTCAAAGTAGGCTCCGATCAGGAGGGCGGTCTCCACTTGGCTGGGTTTTTCCCGAACATCAAACATCGGTCACCATAGAGGCCCTGCACCGGATTGCCAAGAGGCACAAGTTGCCTCGCCGCAAATTGCATGCAAAGGAGTGCGCCATGACTTTCGCCGCAGCCCTCCGCTCCATCCATCACACCCTGCCCCTCCTGGCCGCCTGCTGGGCATTGATCGGCTGTCACTATTCGGATTCTGAAGGCATGCCAGTCGTCCTTTACGAGTCCGCCGATGGCGAAGCGGTCATTCGCCAACTCATCAAAGATCTGCCAGACACCAATCCCGGCGTTCCCAAAAGTCACGCCATCGTGCTGGGCGATGTCGGCAGCCGGGGCGATTACAAGGCCGCCTCAGTCGCCTTTATGAAACGGTTTCAGGACACCGGGCTGCGCTTCGTCAGTGCAGATGTACTCTCCCCGAACGGCCCCGATCACACCATCGTCGATCCCGAAACCCGAGTCGCCGTGTACGTCCTGCAGCTGCGCCTCATGAAGCAACTCGACGCCAGCACCTGGGATGTCGAGGCGGCCTGGTCCTACAAGAAGCTCTTCGAACGCCGCCGCTACAAGCTCGAACAAAAAGACGGCAAACCCGTCGTCACCTTTGTCGAACGCATCGAGGGCAATTGGCCTGAGGCAAAGTAAGCGCGGCTATCCCAGCACCCGTGCCAGCAAGGCCATGCTGGCATTGCCGCCCGAGAGCACGCAGGCCACACGCTGACCCTGCCACTGTTCGCGATTCTTTTTCAGCGCGGCAAAGGCCAGGGCCCCGGCCCCTTCCGCGATGTTGTGAGTCGCCTGCACCAGCTCCCTCATCGCCGCCATCGCCTCGTCATCGGTCACCGTGACGACATCGTGCGCCTGCTCCAGGACATGCCTCAGCGCGTCCTCGTTCGGCGTCATGCAGGCCACCCCTTCCGCCACCAAAGTCGCGCTACTTTGCGTCATCAATCGCCCCGCCTTAAACGACAAAGCATACGCTGGCGCATGGGCGGAGACCACGCCCACGATCTTCGTCTTCAGCCCCAGCGCCGCCCGCGCCGCAGCGATCCCACAAAAGCCTGAGCCAAGCCCGATCGGCACAAACACCACATCCAGATCCGCCACGCTGCGCAACATCTCCAGCCCATACGTCGCCACCCCACGCACCAGCCAGGGATGAAACGAGGGCACCGCGTGCAGCCCTTGATCGGCCGCTAACTGCCGGGAAAACTCCAGCGCCTCCTGGAACTCCCGCCCATGCTCCACCAGCTCAGCGCCGAGAGCGCGCATCGCCGCATTTTTCTCCGCGTTATTGCCCTGCGGCACCACGATGACCGCGCGCAAACCATTGCGTTTTGCCGCCCAGGCAATCGACTGCCCATGATTCCCCGTCGATGCAGCGATGACGCCCCGCACCTCAGGCTCGGCCCGCTTGAGTTCATCCAGGTACACCAATCCACCGCGAATCTTAAAAGCACCGACGGGCGTGTGGTTCTCGTGCTTTAACCACAGTTCGCAACCCAAGCCAGACTCCAGCAGAAGCCAGCGATACGTCGGCGTCTCGCGGATCAGCGGACGGATCAGGGTCTGGGCAGCTTCGATCTCAGGGAGCGTTGGCAGGGGCGACATGCATCGCAAAGTGAAGCACTTCCCGTCCACTGCAATGCGTGTCTGCTACGACCCGTATGACTCCCACCATGAGCGCCACTTCTTCATCACGTCGTCGTTTTCTCAAGACCACCTTGGCCGCATCCGTCACCCTTCCCGCCTGGGCAAAGCCGTTGGGTGCCAATAGCGATGTGCGTGTCGCCGTCATCGGCTTTCGCGGACGCGGTGGCGGTCACATCAAGGAACTGCTGGCCGTCCCCGGCGTGCGTATCGTCGCGCTGTGCGATGTCGATCAAGAAGTCATGGACAAGCGCGTGGGCGAACTGGCCAAGAAAAACGTGACCGTGAAAACGTATCGCGATTTCCGCGAATGCTGCGCAGATCCAGACATCGACGCGATCACCATCGCCACACCGAACCACAGCCATGTCCTCATTGCACTGACCGCACTGCAACATGGCAAACATGTGTATGTGGAAAAACCCGTCTGCCACAATCTGATCGAAGGCCGCAAGCTCATCGCCGCCGCCGAAAAAGCCGCCGCAAAGGGCATCGTCGTCCAGCACGGCATGCAGCGCCGCTCAGATCTCGGTTGGGCCGCCGCGATGCAGTGGGTCAACGAGGGCCACATCGGCAAGAAAAAGCTCTCTCATGCCCTGGTGCACGGCATGCGCTTGAGCATCGACAAAGTGGACGGCCCACAGCCACCTCCGACCAGCGTCGATTACAAACTCTGGTCCGCCCCACGCCCCGAGATGCCAGTCATGCGCAAACAGTTCCACTACGACTGGCATTGGCAGTGGCCGTATGGCAATGGCGATATCGGCAACCAGGGACCGCATCAATACGACGTCGCACGTTGGGCACTGGATAGCCCTGCCACTTTGCCCTCCCGAGTGATGAGTTTTGGTGGCCGCTGGGGCTACACCGACGACGGCCAGACCGCGAACTGCCAGATGGCTTTTCACCCGTATGAGCCCGTGCCTCTGCTCATGGACATGTTTGGCCTCCCCGCCAAGGACATGGACAAAAAGTCCGGCGAGCCACCCTACAAGGGCATCCGCACCGGCAACATCATCCATTGCGAAGGCGGTTACGTGGCCGAATCCAAAGCCTACGACAACGAGGGCAAGACGATCATGAAGTTCGAGAACTTCCAAAACGGCCCCGACCACATGAAGAACTTCATCGACTCCGTCCGCGCCGGGAAATACACCAAGGACGTGCTCGATATCCATCACGGCCAGCAGGCAGCCGCGCTGTCCCACCTCGCCAACACCTCCTACCGTCTCGGCAAAGCCATGAGCAACGACGAGGTGCGCGAGCGTTTGCAGGGCGACAAATTCGGCCAAGAGATGCTCTCCCAATTCCTCGATACGCTCGCCGCCAATCAAATCGACACCGTCGCCGCCCAAATCACCGCAGGCCCGTGGTTGGATTTTGATCCCCTGAACGAAGTCTTCACCGGCGAATTCGCCACCGAAGCCAACGCCCTGATGCAAGAAGAATACGCCGCCGGATTCGAGTTGCCCGAGGTGTGAGGAGGACAGCAATAGCCTCTCCACGCAAACGCATGAACTGGCGGGTGTTGGAATCCATTCAGACCAAGGCTCTTCCCCAGCAAGCCGTCGCGCTGAGTCTTGATGAGGTGTGCGTGATGCTCTGCACCATGCGCGAGTCTTGCCTCCGCCTGCGCTTCGCCGGCCGATCCTCCCGCCACGGCAGGCATCGGCGCGGTGGAATGAAAGGGAGAGGCCTGCGATCCGAGCCCTTCCTGACCACAAGCATACCCTTCCCTCGGTAAATCTGACCCTTCCTTCAGTAAATCTGACTGTGAAGCCTAGCACTTCTATATCGTATTGGTAGATTCTTAGATTGAAGCTTATGATTGACGAATAATTCTTTTTAGTTTCTAGCTTGTTTCTTTGGCTTCATATCTTGAAACTGTCAGCTTCAATCGTGTTCTTGCTATCTTCGTTTGCTTTTTTGGTGATTCCGATATTGTTGTTCTTGTTTTTGGTCTCGAACGTTATGTATTCGATTTCATGATTACTGATATTTAGATTGCATTGGATTGCTTCAAAGTCACTTTTCGGGTAAAAGAACCTTCAAATAGCCCATTTGAACCTGCCATGGCCAGACCTAAGCTCACCCTTCGTAACCGTAGCGATGCCGAACTTGAAGCCTACGCGCGGAAGGTCTTTGAGCGCCTTAGCTCCGGCGCGGCCTTTCCTAGCCTGCAACCGGACCTCGCTACCTTTGGGAACGTGATCGCTGGGTATCAAAGCTCCCGCCTTGAGGTGAGCTCCCTGCAGACAAATCTGCGTGCTGCCTTCGCCCGCAAGAATGGCCAGCGTCGCCACCTGGAGACCGTCCTGACGCAGGTGGCCTCCTCCCTTTCCGCCGCGACGCTCGGCAATCCGAAAGAGCTCGTGGCGGCGGGCATCGATACCATCGACCGCGGTAGCCCGGTCGGCGTCCTGCCTGCTCCGCTGAATTTTCTGGCGAAGCCCGGGGACCGGGAGGGGCGCATCAATCAGCGCTGGAAGGCCATGGTGCGCGCCCGCATGTTCGAGATCCAGTCCCAGCTCGAAGGGGCAGGCGACGACTGGACCAATCTACGTAGTTCCACCCGCAGCCGCTGCTTTTTCGACGGCTTCACCCCAGGCCAGCGCTACGTCTTCCGCGTCCGCGCCATGTCCACCGCCGGCCCCGGCCCCTGGTCGGACCTCGCCTTCTGCCGCGCGCCGTAGCGCTGGCGCTTTGGTTTCCGCACGCAGGGCACTACGCCTGCCAATCTCTCCATCCTCAGGGAAGGCACTGAGCCGCTGCGGTGAGCGAGCATCGGCATCGACTCAGATTTGAAGCCAACACGCTGCAAATGCATCCTGCCTCACAGAGGCCAGCCACAAACCCATGGTGGGCGTCAGGCCCTCTGGAAACGCGTGCTCCATTCCCGCAGGGTCCCAACCGCGAGTGTGTGGGATGAACATCCGCCAAAGTTCACCACCGTACCGAGAGACCAAACAATCACACCAACTCCTTCAAAGGCGCACCGCCATCGACGATGTAGGTGGGGCGGCCCTGGTGGTCGTTGTAGGTGGTGTTGAGGGGCACACCCATGTGGTGGTAAATGGTGGCGGCGAGGTCTGCGGGAGTGACGGGACGCTCAGCAATTTCTCCGCCGTCTCTTGAGGATGCGCCGATGACCTGACCGTGACGGAAGCCGCCGCCCGCAAGACACATGGACATGACATAAGGCCAGTGGTTGCGGCCATCGCTGCTGCCTTGGGTGCCGAGCGTGGGCGTGCGGCCGAACTCGCCCATGGCGATGACCAGAGTATCGTCCAGCATACCGCGCTCTCCGAGATCACTGACGAGCGTGGTAATGACGTGGTCAAAGACGGGCAGCAGTGGGCGCAGGCCGTTCCAAATCCCGCCGTAGGGCGGGATGTTGTCGCCGTGATTGTCCCAGGTGCCTGAGGCGGAGTGGTTGCTGAGATCAATGGTCACAAAGCTTGAGCCGCGCTCCACGAGACGCCGGGCGAGAAGAGCTTGCTTGGCCCAGTCGTGATCTCCATAACGATCACGTACTTTTTGCGGCTCTTTGGCGATGTCAAAGGCCTCCTGGGCTCGGCCTCCGGCGACGATGTCAAAGGCGGTGGCAGAGAAAGAGTCCATGGCCGACATCATACCGCTGGCATCGATATCGCGGCGCAGGGAATCCATCTGCTGATTGAGGCTGTGCCTGGATGCTAGGCGCTCCATCGTTAGGCCTTTGGGAAGTTGGAAGAGCTGGCTGGCGACGGCACCATTGAAGGGATCATACTGCGTGCCGAGGTAACCGCCCCAGGCGACGTGAGAGCGCGACTTGAGGTTCAGCACCACGTAAGGCGGCATCCCCGGGTGATTGGGGCCGCGTTCTTTGGCTATCACCGAACCGAAGGCGGGATACAGATGCCCTTTGGAGTTGATGCGTGGCGCAGCGGCGCGATTGGCCGTCTGCATGACCATGTTGGGCTCATGATTGCTGTTTCGGCAATCGACGGAGCGGATGATCGTGAACTTATCCAGCATGGCGGCCTGCTTGGGCAGATACTCGCAAATGCGCGTGCCGGGCAGCTTGGTGGAGATGGTTTTGAAGGGGCCGCGAATCTCGCTGGGCATGTCTGACTTGGGGTCCCAGGTATCGATGTGCGATGGGCCACCGGTCATCCACAGCAGAATGACGGACTTGTTAGACGAGGCGGTCTTTCCATCGGCACGCAACTTGACCAGGCCCGGTAAGGTCAACCCGCCGAGCCCTGCCAGACTGGTTTTGAGAACGGACCGACGGCTGTGCACTACCACACCATCTCTGACCCGCGGGTTCATGAACATGAACGCGTGGGGATTACTGTGACCTGCGCATGGCGGCTCTGGGGCTGGCATTGGCAGTCATACGCTGGCACGCGGGCGCCTCTAACCGGGGATGTATGCAGAGGGAAAAACTCACTCCCCCATCAGCCTCCGCACGGTGGGCTCGATGGACTCTGCCCAGATGCGGTAGCCTTTTTCGTTGGGGTGCAGGTAGTCGGGCATGATGTCCTTGGTGATCAACCCTTCGGGCGTCAGGAACTTCGGACCAATGTCGAGGTAGCTGACGTTCTTGGTGCCGTCGAGCTTCGCAATGATGCCGTTCACCTCCGCGAGCTTTTCCCGCTGAGGACCAGGCTTTTCACCGCGTGGGAAAATGGCGAGCAGTAGAATCTTGGACTCCGGCAGTCGCTTGTTCAGTTCGGCCACGATGGCAGTGATACCTGCGGCGATGTCGGGAGCGGAGCAGGTGGCGCTATTATTGGTGCCGATCATCATGACGATGAGCTTAGGCGCGATCCCATTGATGGCTCCGTGCTGGAGCCGCCAGAGGACGTTTTCCGTTTTGTCCCAACCAAAGCCCAGATTGCCGGCCTTTCTTGGCGCATAAAACTCCTCCCAGGTGTTCTGGCCGCGCAGGGCGTATTCGTCAAACTGCTGGCCGCCAAAGAAGTGTGTGATGGAGTCGCCGATGAAGAGAATCTGCGGTGGATGCGCCTTCACGGCAGCACTGGTGAGCTGGTGACGCTTTTCCCAAATGTACTTGGGCCAACTGCGATCCTGGGTGACGGGCACGACGGTGCTGGGGAGCGCCGCATGACCCGGCAGCGGATCAAAGGTCGCGGTGGCGACGGGGCTCATCGTCTTGCGATCTTCGGAAAAGGCGCGGGCTTTCACCGTGCCACCGCAGGCGAGTACGATGGGGGCCAGATAGGGATTGGACTTGGAGATCGGATCTGTGCCGTCCAAGGTGTAAAGCACGTTGTCCCCTTTCAGGGTAACGATGCCAGCCGCATCCCGCGAGATGACTGGTGTGGCAAGCGCTGGCAGGCTCTGTACCTGGGCGAGCCCGGGGACAGCTGTCACAAGGAGTGCGAAGAGGAGGCAAAATCTCATGCGCCAACCGTAGCGGATCATGCCGCCGACGTCCAGATCGGACCGCTACTGAAGCGATACCGCGCCCATGGCTGGAACCAAAATCTCGTCGCTGGGTTTTACGCTGGCCGTGGGAGACATTTGGTTCATCTGGCGGATGCGCGCAGGTGTGGTGCCAAACATGGAGGCGATGGACTCGATGGAGTCCGTGCGATCAACGCGATAAGAAAGAACGCCGCGATGGCTATCGTCAGCCGTCGATGGGCTCGAAGTCGCAGGCAGCGGCGCAGGCTTGTAGGACGAGGGGTAGGTCGGGGCTTTTGCGGCTACACCCGTCGATGGGGGTGGAGGTGTCGATGACTTTTTGGCGACGGTCGTAGGCTTGGTGGGCGCTTTAGCGACTGGCTTTTTGGCTGGGGGCTTGCTGGCGATGTAGCTTTTGCTGGCAGGCGGGATTTTTAGCGGCTGCCCGATTTCGATCAGATTCGGATTCGTGATGCCGTTCGCCCGGGCCAGCGCGTTGGTGCTGACCCGATATTTGGCAGCGATGACGCTGAGAGTCTCCCCACGATTCACTGTGTGATATTCACCTGATGGTGGGGCAGGCTTCGGCGCTGCGGTCTTTGGCGCGGACGGAGGCGGTGGTGTGTAGGCGGGCTGCTGCGGGTACGGTGGCGGCGGCGCCGAAGCCTGATTCTGGCTGTGCCCACCTGGAATGACCAAAACACCACCGGCAGGGATGCGATTCGGGTCGATACCAGGGTTCGCCTTTTGAAGAGACGCCTGGGAGACATGGTAGCGCAGGGCGATCTCTGAAAAAGTATCGCCAGGTCGGATGGTGTGGTAGCCGCCCGCGCCAGTGGGTGCGGATGGCCTACTAGCCGTTGGCGGCACTGCCGGATAGCTGGGAGTGGGCGTATATTGCGGGGGCGGAGCGCTGGCTGCAGGCTGGCCACGACCTGGAATGATCAGAGGTTGACCGAGATGCACCGTGTCATTGGTCATCCGATTGGCGGCCATTATCTCCCCAGGACTGACCCGGTGATTCATCGCAATCCGCCACAGGGTATCCCCAGGTTTGACCTGATAGGTGGAATAGGCGGGCGTCTGGGCAGCAGGGGCGCGGGTGGTCGCAGGGGCACGATAGGTCGGCGTAGGATAGGCCTGCCGCTGCGTGGGATACTGACTGGCACTGGGATATCCCTGCGTTGCAGGCGGCTGACTGGGGATCGGGTACGGACTTGGCGCTGGATACTGCGCGGCCTGCGGGTAGCCCTGCTGCGCCCCATAACCTGCGGGAGGGTAGGTCGGCCGCTGCGTCTGGGCCTGGATTGGCATCGCCCAAACCGCGGCTGCCAAGAAGACCAGAGACGGAGCAAAGAAGTGACACCCCGCAAATCTTAAGGAGACCTGAGAGGAGGCAACGGAGAGGTGAGGTTGCCGCAATGTCATTTACCTATTTTATTAAAATTAGAAGTTTGAGCAAATAGATTTTTTGACAATATTGAATATATCCACAAATTCCAGCATTAGCTTTAGCCCACCCATGAACCACTTCCTAGCCTCCGCCGGTCGTTCCGCAGCCATGCTGCTGGCGCTGGGCCTGGCGTTTGGGTCGTTGTTCTGGCTCAATCACCTCCAAGCCCGGATGGCTGGGGAGGAAATCGTCATGAAAGGCTGGCGATGGAAGCCCCCCGTCACCGCAAAGGTGGTGCCTCACACGTCGGCCCCCAAATCTGATCCCAAAACCACCCCAGCCCCTGCCCCGGTGCCACAGCCTGCTGTCACGCAAATCCCGGAGCCGACAGTGGAGACCCCACCGCTGGTGTATGTCGATGCCGGTCACGGCGGCATGGATGGCGGTGCGGTCGCGCACGGAATCACAGAAAAGGTGACGGCGCTCGACCTGGCCAAGCGTGTGGCGGGGTGCCTCCAAGACGCAGGAGTCAAGGTGATCATGACGCGAGAGGACGATACCTTCATCGCCCTCGAGGAGCGCGCCAATTTAGCGAACCGGGCTGGCGCAGATCTGTTCGTTAGCCTTCACCTCAATACTTCCGGAGGCGAAGACGATGCGCTCGGCATCGAGACCTACTACGCGCCGCAAAAGGCCCTTTCCGCTCGACTGGCGCTACGCGAATTGATCAAAATAAACGCCAACTCCGGCATCCTGGATACACGCAGCGAGCGTCTGGCAGAGACCGTCCAGCGCTTCGTCTGCCGCAAGACCGGTGCCCAGAATCGGGGCGTCAAAGAGCGCAACTACGCCGTGGTCTATCGCACCGTTTGCCCATCGATCCTGGTGGAGTGCGGCTTCATCACCCACAGTGGCGAGGCCGCCCGTCTCAAGACGATCAGCCATCGCGACAAGGTAGCACAGGGCGTCGCGGATGGGGTGGTGGCCTTTCTCCGTGCGCAGGAGGCAGACCCATCGCGAGGATTGAAGTTCAAAGCACCAGTGGCCGAAACGCCCGATCGGGAGCTGTTGACCGGGCCCTGAACCGCCCAACGTACATGCGTTGGCTTTCCCGGTTGAAAGGCAGCGCTTTCCGTGTGGAAGATGCGCCGGATGGAATTGGAGAAAAACAACACCAAGTCTGAGATCGCCCGCCACCTGCTGTGGGGTAGCGTGTTGTTCATCGCGGTCGGCGCGGGGCTTTACTTTGCCTTTTCCGCAGTGCACTACCGATGGAACTGGCAGGGTGCCTGGGCGTATCGGCAGGAGTTTTTGCGCGGCTTGGGCATGACGCTTCTGGCTTCGCTAGCAGCGATGGTGCTGAGCGTGCTGTGCGGTGTCCTTTTCATGCTAGGCCGCCGCGCACACCTGATCCCTGTGCGCCTGTTTTGTGCGGGGATCGTAGAGGTCGTGCGCGGCACACCCCTGCTGGTGCAACTCCTGGTCGGCTACTACGTGGTCGCCAACTTGTTTGGTCTCGACCGACTGCTCGTCGGAATCTTCGTGCTGGCGATCTTTGAGGGGGCCTATCTTTCGGAGATCTTCCGCGGAGCAGTAGAAAGCATCGGGGCCTCACAACGCGAGTCCGCCCGTGCGGTGGGCTTTAGCCCGCTGCAGACCTACCAGCACGTCATCTTCCCCCAAGCGCTGCGCCGTGCGCTACCGGGCACGACGGGGCAACTCGTTTCACTGATCAAAGACTCATCGCTACTGTCCGTCATCGGGATCGAAGAAGTCGTGCAAAAGGTGCGCAGCATGAACTCTGCGGCCTACACCTCGCTGGAGGGCTATCTGCCGCTAGCTGTCGCCTACTTATTGGTCACACTGCCTCTGTCCTGGTGGGCGCGGCGACTTGAAGGGAGGTTTGCGTATGAGACTTGAGGCCCACGAAGTGACCAAACACTTCGCCCACCATGCCGCCCTGGATGGCGCGAATTTTTCCACCGCTGGCGATGCCGGCGTGGTCGCCCTGCTCGGTCCATCGGGCGGTGGGAAATCGACGCTGCTACGCGTGCTGGGTTGCCTGCTCGTGCCAGATTCGGGGGATGTCCTCATCGATGGAGAAAAGCTCCCGCACGACGAGACCGGCGCGCTTTTGGCACGCCGTCGCAATGGCTTTGTCTTCCAAGGCTACAATCTCTTCCCCCACCTCTCCGCACTGGAAAACGTGGCGCTCCCGCTGCGCTGTGTGCACGGGTTGACGGCAGATGCAGCGGAGGCTCGCGGCGTGGAACTTTTGGCCCGGCTAGGCCTACAGGGGCAGGAAAAAAAACGCCCTGCGGAAATGTCCGGCGGCCAGCAGCAGCGCGCCGCCATCGCACGCGCCCTGGCACCGAAGCCACGCCTGCTCTTGTTGGACGAACCCACCTCGGCGCTGGACCCCGTCATGACGGCAGAGGTGCTGGATGTCGTCCGGGAACTCGCCGAAGGCGGGCAGCAGATCGTCCTGGCCACGCATGAAGTCAGCTTCGCACGCAGAGTCGCAGACTGGGTCATCTTTTTGGCCGCAGGTCGGGTCGAGGAATCGAGCGCAGCCGTTGATTTTTTTGAATCCCCCGACTCCACAATCGCGCAGCAATACCTTGAAGGCCTGTCCCGCTATCGCTAAAGTCACGCCCATGAGCATGACCGCCCCGAGACCCTGGATGATCGCAGAGACCAACTGGAAGCACGTCAAAGCCAACCCCTACGAAGTGGCGGTGCTCCCCTGGGGCGCGACAGAGGCCCACAACTGGCACCTGCCGTACGGCACCGATACCATGCAACTGGACGCGCTAGGTGCCGAGGCCGGACGCATCGCCTGGGAGCAAGGAGCCAAGGTGGCCATCCTCCCGATAATCCCCTTTGGCGTGCAGACCGGGCAGCTAGACATGCCCTTTTGCATCAACATGAACCCCAGCACGCAGATGCAGGTTCTGGAGGATGTCATTGCATCGCTGGAGGGCGTCGGCGTACCGAAGTTTGTGGTGCTGAACGGTCACGGAGGTAACGACTTCCGCCAGATGCTGCGCGAACTCCAGGCACGACATCCGCGCATCTTCCTCAGTGCGGTCTCCTGGTATCAAGCCGACTCTGGCAAAGACATCTTCGACATCGTAGGAGATCACGCCGACGAGCGCGAGACCAGCCTCATGATGCACATCCAGCCGCATCTGGTGCTGCCCAAAGAAGAGTGGGGCGATGGCTCAGACAATCTCTGGAAGCTGCAAGCCATGCGGGAAAAATGGGCCTGGGCTCAACGCGCCTGGACCCAAGCCACCAACGACACCGGCTCCGGAGATCCCGTCGCATCGACCGCTGAAAAAGGTGCCCGCTACCTCGAAGTCCTTACCCGCAAGATCGCTGGTTACTTCATCGAGCTCGCCGCCGCAGATCCCGGGGACCTATACGAAAGCAAATCCAGCAAGGCCCCCTGACTGCACCAGTGGCGGATGCATCTTCCACGACGCCAAAGCTCCGCACCGCCCCCTCAAACCGCAGCGTCACCGCTTGCCCGCTTCACCTCGTCCGCCAAATAGCGGGCGAGTTCCAAAGCGTCTCCTGGCAAGGCTTGGTGGGCCAGTTCGAGGGGCGCTGCGGACAGGTCGGATTCTGAAAAGACGCGAACAGACATGTGCAGGCGATCATCGGCAATCCAGGTATGCGCCCCCACGGGCGTTTGGCAGCCTGCACCCAGGAGACGGAGGAATTCCCGCTCTGCGGTGACACGAAGCTCGGTCTCGACGTGGTTCAGTGCTTGCAGGGAGGCTTGAACATCGCTTGCCGACGCCAGAGTCTCAATCGCGATGGCCCCCTGCCCTGCGGCTGGCAAAAAGACACGGGGATCCAGGACCATGGCGTGCAGAGTCGTTTCATCACCCAGATGAATGCGGCTCAAGGAAGAGTTCAGCAGCCCCAGCCTAACGAGGCCAGCTGCGGCCAAGAGAACGGCATCGAGCGGTTCTTCACCCAGAACTTTGCGCAGTCGTGTCGGCACATTCCCGCGAATCTGCACGATCTGGAGATCGGGCCGCATCCACTGCAACTGCCGGGCGCGACGCACACTGCTGGTGCCGACGCGGGCACCTTGCGGCAATGTCTCCAGCGTGGCAGGCGCTGCGGTGATCAGGACATCTTCAATGGCGGCCCGAGGCAAAATGGCGGCTAGCTTGAACTGCTTCCCCAAATCCGATGGCACATCTTTTAGCGAATGAACGGCGGCATGCACCTGACCGGACTCCAGGGCGACTTCCAGCTCCTTGATGAAGATGCCCTTGTCCACGTGCACGCCTTCAGCAGTGCTAAATTGATCAAACCGCAGGTCCGTGCGTTTGTCCCCCATGGTCTGGATGATCTGGCGCTGCACGTCCAGATGCGGATGCGCCATGCGCAAAGCTTCCGTGACCATGGTGGTCTGCTTTAGTGCGAGCTCGCTGCCGCGCGTGCCCAGGACGATGGTCTCGATACTCATGTAGTGCTGTACTCCGTGGTTGCGCCGCCTGCCGCAGGTGGAGGCGGCGTGTGGCTGGGGGTAAATCCAAATTTGGCGAGGTGTTCCTCAATGATCTGCTCGCACAAAGACAACGCCCGCTGCCGCTCGCGGCGGCCGTCGTCCGCAATGGCCTGGAGAGCGTCAATGTCGTAAAGATACACGCCTTCGATCTTGTCCACTGCCGGGTCCACGTCCCTCGGCACAGCGATGTCGATCACCAGCATCGGCTCCCAGCGGCGCTGGCGCATGACGCGCTCGATCAAGTCCTGCTTGATCACGAAATGCGGTGCGGAAGTGGAGGAAATGATGACGTCGGCCTCATGCAATGCGTCTTCCCATTCATCAAATCGCATCGCGCGGCCGCCCATCTCCGTGGCCAGTTCTTCCGCACGTTCATAGGAGCGATTGGAGACGATGATGCTCTTCGCTCCACGCGAAAGCAGGCTCTGCGCGCAGGTGCGGCTCATTTCGCCAGCACCTACCAGCATCACGCGGCACTGCTTCAGATCAAAGACCTTTTCCGCCAGATCCACTGCCACGGAACCCACCGATGTAGAGCCGCGCTGGATGCTCGTATCATTGCGCACCCGTTTGCCAACGGTGAAGGCCTGCTGGAAAAGCTTGTTCAGCGTCCGTCCGGTCGTTTCCCCCGCCAAAGCGCGCTGGTAGGCGGCTTTCACCTGGCCGAAAATCTCCGTCTCCCCCAGCACCATGGAGTCCAGCCCACTGACCACACGGAAGAGATGGCGCGCGGCTTCGTCATTGGACAACCGATAAAACACGAGCGCCTCTAAGTGATCCTCCCCCAACTCAAAATGTTCTGCCAAGAACCGCCGCAGCGCCTCATGACCTTCGGGAGAGTCCGCCAACTCGTGCGTCGCATACAGCTCCACGCGATTGCAGGTGGAGAGCACCAGACTCTCCTTAAATCCCGGCAACGCATAAATTTTTGCCGCAGCGACGTTGGCTTGCTCTTCTGGGAAGGCTAGGCGCTCCCGCATCTCCACGGGCGTGGATCGATAGTTCAGGCCTAAACAGACGAGGTGGCTGCCGGGCGGGATGATGGCAGTCGCTCTATCCATGCGTCACAATCCAGAGGGAAAAGAAGGGGATCGCAAACCCCGCCGCTGCCAGCCAAGCCGTCTGCCGCGGGGAGGTGACATGCCGCCACATGAGCAGGCTGACCAGCGCATAGAGGCCCCAGACAATCCAGGCCATGATGATTTTGGGGTTCGAGACTTCGATTTTCAAAGCAAAGGAGATCGCCAGTCCGGCGCTCAGGAGAAGGAGGCCGATCCAAATCAGCTTTTGAATGGCCCGTGCCAGACCGCTGATCGGCGGCAATTGGTAGAATAGCTTGCTGATTTGGTGCTTCTTCAAAAGCCGCTCCTGCAGGAGGTACATCACCCCCGTCACGCAAGCCAAGGCAAAAGCCGCGTAGGCGATCAATGAGACAGCTGCATGCAATTCCAACAACGCGATGATCGGGCGTGCCGGGCGCGGGGAGGCAGTGGGCGGCAAGACCTGCGCCAACACCAGCAACATTGCCACCAGGGGGGCCGTAAACACGCCGAGGAGCGACAACCGGAAGGCCGGGCCAACCAGCAGATACATCATCACGATGCACCAGCCGATGAAAATCAGCACCTCAGACATCGTCGTCAGCGGACAGCGCCCATTCGCCTGACCGCGCAGGTAGAGAAAGCCCGTCAGCAGCAAAAACGCCAGCGTCAGCGGCAGCCAGTGCAGGCGGCTGTTTTTCCAACTTCCCGCCCGCAGCGCCAGCACCGCGTGCACGACCCCGCCTACGCAGGCCAGAGTGGCCAGCAGCAGAAGAAGGGCGTCGGTATCCATGGAAGGGGCGATTGGGGGTGTCTGAGAAAAGGGGGCGGTATCTTTGCACGCCAGTTTGCGGGATTGCAAATGGCGTTGAGTGTGAAACGGTAGCCGGATTCCCCAATTTCGCAAAGATGGATGCCTCCTCCCTACAAACTCTGATCTCCACCATTCGTGATGTGCCCGATTTTCCACAACCGGGCATCCTCTTCAAAGACATCACCCCAGTGCTCGCAGACGCAGCGCTCCTGCAGCAGACCATTGATGGCATGGTCGAGCTCTCGGGGCTGACCAAGGTGGATAAAGTCGTCGGGATCGATGCGCGTGGCTTTATTTTTGGCGCACTGATGGCCCAACGACTGAATGCCGGCTTTGTCCCAGTTCGGAAAAAGGGCAAGCTGCCGTGGAAGACCCGGGGCATCGACTACGCGCTGGAATACGGAACCAATCATGTGGAAATCCACGAAGACGCCATCGCCCCAGGGGAGACAGTCCTGCTCGCGGACGACCTCCTCGCCACCGGTGGCACCGCCGCCGCCGCGCTTCACCTGATCGAGGAGTTGGGCGGTAAAGTCCTCGGCTCCGTCTTTTTTGTGGAACTGGCCTTCCTCAACGGTCGCGACCGACTCACCGGCACTGGCCCCATCCATTCCCTGATCACCTATTGATACCGCATGACGGAAAGGGAATACCAGCGCAGCGTGCAGCGCATTATCCAAAAGATCTTTGCCACCAGCGAAGACAAGCCGCGCTCCCGCAGCGAGATGCTGCGCCTTTCCAAGCAGTTCCTCCGCCTGAAAGACACCCGCATCCGCATGCGCCATCGCGCCGGTGCCGAGGGGGTCGAAATCTGCCGGATGCGTTCCGATGTCATCGACACCCTCGTGCGGGTGCTCTGGGACTACTCCGTTTCGACAATCTCGGATCCCAAGCTCCGGGAGAAATTGGTCGTCTCCGTCTGCGCCCACGGCGGCTACGGGCGGCGCGTCATGAGCCCAGGCAGCGACCTCGATCTGACCTTCGTCTTCCCCGGCAATGCCGCTAGCATCGGGCCAACAGAGGCCACGCTGATCAGCGAGTTTCTGATGTTTTTCTGGGACTTAAAGCTCAAGGTCGGCCACGGCGCGCGCTCCGTTGGTGAAAACCTGCGTCTGGCCAGCACCGATGTGGAGACCTGCACCGCCTTCATGGAGTTGCGACTCCTCACCGGCGATCCTGGCCCTTACGAAGAGCTCGTGAAACGCTTCGACAAGGAGTGCATCAAGGGCAAAGAAGAGGCCCTCCTCAAGCAGCGCCAAGAAGACCTCAACGCCCGCCATGCCAAATACGGCAATACACCCTTTGTCCAGGAACCGAACGTCAAATTCGGCAACGGCGGGATGCGGGACTACCAGAGCCTCAGTTGGATGTGCCGCGTCCGTCTCGGCACCACCAATCCTAAAGTACTGCTGGATCGCGGCTACATCTCCCGCCAGGGCTGGAACGAGCTCCAACGCGCCTACAACTTCATCCTCCGCGTCCGCAACGAGATGCACTACACGGAGCGCCGCCCAGAGGAGAGCCTGACCTTGCGCCTGCAAGGCCAAGTCGCCACCCACCTCGGCTACCGCCAAAAGCGCATCCTGCAACGTATCGAGGTGTTTATGCGGGAGTACTACACCGCCGCACGCGATATCCTCCAGCGCTCCAGCGAGATGATGGACCGCTTCCATCTCCAGTCGCTGGAGCAGAAGAAGCACAATCCTCTCAACTTCATGGCGCGGCGTAAGGTCGCCAAAACAGAAAAGTTTGATGGCTTCTACAGCCGCAACGAGCGCATCTTCCCCGAGGACCCCAAGATCTTCCAGGACGATCCGCAGCGCCTGATGCGCCTCTTCAATCACACCCAGCAGCGCCACCTGCGCCTCAGTCCAGAGCTCTTCCAACTCGTCCAAGAGCACTTTCGGCTCATCACCGCCCCGTTTCGCTACAACAAGACCGTTCGCGAGACCTTTGAAGGCCTCCTCAATCGCAAAGGCGATGTCGCCCGCGTCCTGCGCCAAATGCATCGCGTGGGTTTTCTCGGCAAATACATCCCCGAGTTCGGTGCGCTGACCTGCCTTGTGCAGCACGAGTTTTTCCATCACTACACTGCTGACGAACACACCCTGCGCACCATCGACATCCTCGATGAACTCAGTGGTGCCCAGGCCAAGGGGCGCGAGTTTTATCAATCGCTCTTCCGGGAACTGCAGCAGCCTGCCATCCTCTACCTCGCACTGCTCATGCACGATGCAGGGCGCGCAGCCAACAAGAAGACGCACTCCGACGAAAGCGTCACCCTGGCAGACGCCGTCGCCCGGCGTATGCAAATCAAAGCCGCGCGCAGGCAACTGCTGCTCTTCCTCGTCGATAATCACCTGCTGATGTATCGCACCGCCACAACGATGAATTTGGAGGAGCCCCGAGTCATCGAGGAATTCGCGCAGATCATCCGCACCAAGGACAACCTCGATGCCCTCATGCTGCTGACGTACGCCGATTCGCGTGGTACCAGTGACAAAAGCTGGAGCGGCTACAAAGAGTCCTCCGTCCGCCAGCTCTACCACCTCACACGTGAGTATCTGAACGCACCCGCTGACTTCATGACCCGCGCCAGCGTGGACCTTGACTCCGTGCGAAAGGCCCTCGCCGAGCAGATGAGCGCCTCTTACGCCGATGAGATCGAGGCGCACGTCAGCCACATGCCGAAGGCCTACTTCAACTTCCGGTCAATCGACTCCATCGTCGCCCACATCCGGCAGTTCAGGGAGTTTTTCCGCCAACTGGTCAATGAAGAGGCCGCCGCCGGACTCATGCCCGTCATGCAGTGGGAAGACCACCCAGAGCAGAGCCACTCCGAACTCACCGTCGCCTGCTGGGATCGTCGTCTGCTGCTCGCCCGCATCTCTGGCGCGCTCGGTGCAGAAAACATTAACATCCTCAGCGCAGATCTTTATCAAAGGTCGGATGACCTCGTGCTAGACGTCTTCCATGTGTGCACCACAAACTTCACCCCCGTCACGGCCAAGGCCACGCGGCAGCGGGTGGAAAAAGCTGTGCGAGAGGCCTTCTTGCAGCCCAGCTTTGATTTCAGCGAGGCCATCGCCAGCCGACGCAAAGTGCAGAAGGGCCTGGATGAAATGCTCGCAGAAGTCCCCCAACGGGTCCTGCTCAACAACCACATTTCCCCCCTGCATACCGTGCTGGAACTCCAGGCTGTTGACCGCCTGGGCCTGCTCTACGATGTCCTGATGGCGATCGGTCAGCTCGGCCACAGCGTCAGCCACGCCCGCATCAACACCGAAAAAGGCGTCGCTCTCGATAGCATCTACATCCAAAACAGCCACGGCACCAAGGTCGAAGACTCCGCAGAACTCGCCGCACTGCAGGCACAGCTCGACCTCGTCATATTCCACGCCCCGGCAGCAGCCACCTCATGAAGCATCTCTTGCTACTCGCCCTTGTCGCCCTCGCCGCCTGTCACAAGGCCCCAGCGCCCAGCGCACTTCCCACCGCCCAGGCCGCCGCCCCCTCACCCCCTGTCAAAGGCGCTAGCGTCCAAGTCACCGAAAAAGACATGCCGCGCTACCTGCGCGTCACTGGCCAATTGATCGGGAAAAACGACGCCGTCATCGCCGCAGACGCCATGGGCAAAGTCATCGAAGCCCCCGTCGAACGCGGCACCATCGTGAAAGCCGGGGACACGCTCGTAAAGCTCGACGAACGCCAAGCAAAACTCGCCCTCGCAGAGGCCGTGGCCTCGCTGGAGCTCGCCAAGGCACAGCTCCTGCTCTCCAAAAACGAGCAACAACGCAACGCGCCCCTCGCCGAAAAGCGCGCTATTGCAGATGCAGACTTCCAGCGCCTCGTGACAGACACCACCGCACGCGAAGCCCAGGTCGCCGCCGCAGAGGCAAGACGGGACATGGTGCAAAAAACACTCACCGACTGCCGCATCCTTGCCCCCTTCGCCGGTGTCGTCGCAGAGCGCATGGTGGAACCCGGGGAGTATGTCCGCTCCGATTCACCCGTAGCCCGAGTGGTAGATCTCGCCTCACTGCGACTCGTTCTGAATGTGCCAGAGACCGAAGTCGGCCTGCTGGCCACCGATCAAACCGTGGAGTTCAACACCCCCGCCTTTCCCAATCGGAACTTCAATGGGACCCTCAAATTTCTCGGCGCAGCCATGCGCGAGGCCTCACGCGATCTCGTTGTCGAGGCCGCGGTCGATAACGCAGACGGCACCCTGAAGCCCGGCTTCTTCTGCGATGCGCGGATCTTGTTGAGCGAGGTAAAAGCCACCGTCGTGCCGATCGATGCGCTGCGCATTGAGGGCTCCCGACGCAAAGTTTTTGTGATCCAAAAGAGCGGCACCCTCTTGGAACGCCTCGTCGAAGTGGGCGAAACCCACGATGGATTCATCGAGATCCGTCGCGGCCTCACCCCCGGCGAAAGCGTTCTGCAAAAACCCGGCGCAGACGCCCTAGACGGCGCGCCGTTTCAACCCGCCTCCTAACTTCCTCACTCTATGCAGTGGCTCGCCGCCGTTTCCGTCAGGCGCCCCGTTCTCGCCAGCGTCATCATCCTCGTCTTCGTCGTCGTGGGTGTGCTAGGCTACACCCGTCTCCCTGTGGATCGATTTCCAAAGATCGACTTCCCAACCGTCGCGGTGCTCTCCCGGCTCGATGGAGCCACCCCCAAGGAAGTCGAAACCGAGATCACGGATAAGATCGAAGAAGCCGTCAATACCATCAGCGGCATTGATGAACTGCGCTCCGTCTCCAGCGAGGGCATCTCCCAGGTGCTCATCACCTTTGTTCTGGAAAAGAATATCGACGTCGCCGCACAGGAGGTGCGTGACCGCGTCGCCCGCATCATCACCGAACTCCCCGAGGACGTCGATACCCCCATCATCGAAAAGCTCGACCCAGATGCCGCCCCCATCTTGAATCTCGCCCTCGTTGCGGATAAACCCACGCGGGAGATCACCGAATACGCCGACAAAATCCTGCGCCGCCAACTCGAAAGCGTCCCCGGCGTGGGACAGATCACCCTGCTCGGTGGACGGCTACGCCAGATCAACGTATGGCTGGATCCTGTGCGGCTGCGTTCCTTTGGTCTGACTGCCCCAGACGTTCAACGCGCCCTGCGTGCCCAGAACGTCCAAATCCCCGCTGGCACCGTCAAGAATGCTACCAGCGAGTCCGGCTTCCGCGTCTTGGGCAAGGCTCCCTCCGTCGAAGAAATCGGCGCGCTGATCGTTCGCGAAGCCTCAGGCGGCCTCGTGCGCGTCCGTGACATCGCGCACATTGAAGACGGGGCAGAGGAGCAAAAGACCGTAGCGCGCAACAACGGCGTTCCCTCCGTGGTCCTGTCCCTCCGCAAACAGAGCGGCACGAATACTGTCGCCGTCGTCGATGCGGTGACGGCGCGACTCGATGAGGCGAAAAGGATGCTACCGGCCGGCTTTGACGTCACGATTGTCCGCGATAACTCCAGAGTCATCCGCACCAGTGTGGATGCCGTGAAGGAACACCTCGTGCTCGGTGCCATCTTTGCCGCAGCCGTCGTGCTGATCTTCTTGGGCAACTCCCGCGCGACGATCATCTCCGCCCTGGCCATTCCCACATCCATCCTGGCCGCCTTCGGCGTCATGTGGGCGCAGGGGCTCACCCTCAACGTCATCAGTCTCGTCGCACTGGCATTGGCCGTCGGGATCGTGATTGATGATGCGATCATCGTCGTGGAAAACATCTTCCGGCACATGGAGGAAAAGAAGATGGACTCCTTCACTGCCTCCATTGAAGGCACCAAAGAAATTGGGCTGGCAGTGATGGCCACCACACTTTCCCTGCTGGCAGTCTTCGTGCCGGTGGCGTTTCTCAGTGGCATCGTGGGTATGTTCCTGCGCAGCTTTGGGCTCACCATGGCCTTCGCCATCGCCGTATCGCTGCTAGTCAGTTTCACCCTCACCCCATCCCTCTCCGCCCGAATGTTCCGCAACGGACACGCCACGCGATTTGATGCGTGGCTGGAGCATCTGGTCAATATTTTCTACCGTCCCGTCGAGGCTGTTTACATGGCGTTGCTGCGCTTTTCCATGCGCCATCGGTGGCTCATCGTCCTCGCTTGTCTCGGTATCCTGGGCGCACTCCCCACGCTGATGGGTATCGTGCAAAAGAGCTTCCTTCCCCCGGTGGAAGAGGCGGAGTTTGTCGTCAACATCCGCACACCAGAGGGCACCACGCTCGCCGCCACGGAACTGATGACCGAACGCTTTGCCAGGGAGATCCGCAAGCTCCCTGGAGTCGATGGAACGCTGCTCACCATCGGGGATAACGACCAGCGCACCCCCAACCTCGCAGGCATCTTTGTCCGCCTCAATGATCCCGCCTTGCGCGACGATCAGCAAACCATCATGGACACTGTGCGCCGCGAGATCGTGCCCAAGTTCCCCAAGGAATGGCGCATCGCCGTGCTGGCAGTGCCACCTTTCAATACCGGCATGTCCAGCGCCTCCGTCCAGTATTTCATTGCCGGGCCTGACCTGGAGGTCCTCAATCGCGCGACCCAGAACGTCCTGGCGGAGCTCAAAGATCTGCCCGGTGTGCGCGATCTCGATTCCACCATGATTCCAGGAAAACCAGAAATCATCGGCACCGTGGATCGCAATAAAGCAGGTCAGATGGGCGCCAGCATGGCAGACATCAGCGGTACCCTGCGGTTGCTTGTGGGCGGCATGGATGTCTCCACCTATGAAGAGGACGGGGAACAGTATGACATTCACCTCCAAGCCGCAGAACTCTATCGCAACAGCCAAGAGGTGCTCAACCTCCTCACCGTTCCATCGGCCAAAGCGGGACCCGTTCCTGTCAGCAACTTGTTGACCCTGGAAAGCAGCGACAGTCCTGCGCAGATCAATCGCTTGAATCGTCGCCGCCAAGTCACGATCACCGCCAACAATGCGCCCGGTGTCGGGGAGACTGCCATCCTCGAAGGCATCGAGGCAGCAGTCAAGAAGCAGGGACTCACCAGCGATTACCAGAGTGGCAGCGCAGGTCGCTCCAAAGAAATGAAGAAAGCAGGCATCGCCTTCATGGTGGCGTTTCTCATGGCCTTCATCTTCATGTATCTCATTCTCGCCGCCCAATTTGAAAGCTGGATTCACCCCTTCACGATCCTGCTGGCACTCCCGCTCACCCTGCCGTTCGCTATCCTATCCCTGATCCTTTTTGATCAGTCGGTAAACATCTTTTCCATGCTCGGTATCCTCGTGCTCTTTGGCATGGTGAAGAAGAACGGCATCCTTCAGATTGATCACACCAACCAGTTGCGCGCAGCGGGCATGAACCGCCTCGATGCCATCCTCCAGGCCAACCGCGAACGACTGCGCCCCATCCTCATGACCACGCTCGCCTTCGTCGCGGGCATGGTGCCCATGATGTTGGCCAAAGGTGTCGGTGCCGCCTACAACAACGCTACCGCAGGCGTCATCCTGGGCGGGCAGACGCTCTCACTTCTCCTCACCCTTTTGGCCACACCCGTCATCTACTCCCTCTTTGACGACGTCATTCAGTTCCCCGCCCGCCGTCGGCAAAAGCGCGCCGCCAAGGCCGCTGCCAAAGCCTCCGCTAGTTGATCGCCATGCATCGTTTCATTCTCCCACTCATCGCCAGCCTCGCCGTCGCCGCCTGCACCGTCGGGCCCGACTACAAAAAGCCGGACACAGCGGAGATCACCCCCGCAGAGTGGCGCTGGCAAACCGCCACTCCCAGCGATGCCGAACCGCGCGGCGAATGGTGGAAGACCTTTCACGATGCCGAACTCAACCGTCTTGAAACCCTGGCCGTCAATTCCAGCCCATCGCTCGTCGCCGCCGTCGCGCGGGTCGATCAAGCCCGCGCAGCCGCACGGATCAGCACCTCTGGCTGGCTTCCAGACATTCGGCTCAAGGGAGCCGTCGAACGCGAACAAACGTCTGGGAACCTCCCAACGCCCGTGCCGGTCAACATCCCTCCCGCACGGATCAATAGCTTTAACACCCTGTTTGATCTCAGCTACGAAATCGACTTCTGGGGCAAGGTGCGCCGCGAAGTCGAATCCGCACGCGCCACCGCCGCAGCCGCAGAGGCCAGCTACCACACCGCGCTCCTCACCCTGACAGGAGATGTCGCCGCGCAGTACTTCATGCTCCGATCCTTTGATGCGGAGCTCTCCGCTCTACGGCGCACCATCGACCTTCGCGAAAAATGGCAGACACTCCTCGACGATAAATTCAAAGCAGGAGCCATCCCCGAAACCGATCTCGCACGCGCCCAAACGGAAGTCGCCATGGCCAAAGCAGATCTCGCCGAAGCCAAACGCCAACGCCAGGAAGCCAGCGACGCCCTCGCACTCCTCTGCGGCCAGCCCGCCAGCACCTTTCGTCTTTCGGAGCGCCCCATCACCGTTAAAGCGCCCCCAGCAATCCCCGCCGGGGTCCCCGCAGCCGTCCTCGAACGCCGCCCCGATATCGCCGCCGCAGAGCGTATCGTCGCAGCCCGAAATGCGGATGTCGGCGTCGCCAAAGCTGCCTATTTTCCCACCGTCAGACTCACCGGCACAGGTGGCTACCTCAGCAAAGAAGTGGACAGCCTTTTGACAGCCGGCAGCAAAGTCTGGAGCATCGGCCCCAGCATCAATGTTCCCGTCTCAGGCTGGGCCGTGATCAAGTTCAACGTCAAACGAGTCACCGCCGCACGCGAAGAAGCCATCGCCAACTACCGACAGGCCATTCTCGCCGCTATCAATGACGTGGAAACCAGTCTCACCCAAATCCGCCATCGCGCAGAGCAGGCACAGGCGGTGGGGGATGCTCTCACCGCAGCCACCAAGGCCACCGACCTCATCCGTGCAAGCTACGAACGCGGGCTCATCAGCTACCTAGAACTTCTTGATGCCGAACGCACCCGCCTCCAGGCCGAACTCCAGACAGCTCGCATCGCCGCCCAGAGACACATCTCCACCGTCCGTCTCATCAAGGCCATCGGCGGTGCCTGGTAGCCTCAAGATTTCGTAGCGCCAAAGATCACATAACGCATTGCGCCCACGCGATACGCCAGCCACAGCCGCAGCATCGTGATTCCAAAGATGCGATTGTCATGCTTCGGATCCAAAAGAAATCGCAGGTAGCCCGGCCGACGCAGGACTCCGATCATGAATCTCCACACACAGATCGGCCAGGTCCGCTCCACTTGGTGAGACACGTCGTCTGCCTCTGTGATGATGAAGCCCGACTCTTGCATCCAGCGCCGATACTCCGCCTCTGTCCCAAGCCCAGGCATCCTACCCTCGCGACAAATCGGTTCCAACAGATAGCGTTGCTGCCACGGCCTCAATTTTTCATTGGCCAACCAAGCGCAAATCACCATGCGTCCGCCGGTTTTCAAAACTCGCGCAGCCTGATCAAACACACGCACCTTATCCGCCATGTGCTCCGTGCTCTCGATAGCAATCAAGGCATCGAATGAAGCAGCTGGCAGCGTGTTCTCCTGCCAGTCCTCCACCCGAAACGTAGCAGGGACCTCCGCCGGAGTTGCCGCCTCCGCGTAACGGTGCTGCGCGGGAGAGATCGTCAACCCAGTCACCCGCACCTGCTGCTCCAGAGCGACGATCCGAGATGTGTGCCCATAGCCACAGCCCACATCACACAACGCCATGCCTGGGACCAGATGTGTTTTTGCAACGACTGCGTCCAAAAGATTTCGCGTCGCCTCATCACTCGTCTCTGCCCCAGAGATCCACAGGCCGTGATGAACATGATCTCCCCAAATCTCCCGATAAAAGCGATCCAACTGATCATAGTGCACCGCCACTTCTTCAGGACTCGCTGGCTGTGAAGATTCAATCATGACACAATCAAAACAGCACAGAATCACGGTCTGCGACACAAGAAAGCATTCTGTAGAGGACACTATTTTGGGGTAATCACCCCATGGCAGCAAAGACTACCTGAGGGCTACCACTGAGGGCATGGCAATCCAAACGACGCACACGCGAAATTTTCCGAAAATACGCATCCATCAAGGCCTCGACAAAAGAAGCAGCAGCCTCTGATGAGCATTCTCTCCAATAACTAGCCCTCATCTACCAAGCCGATGGCTCTCAAAATCCTCTTTCATGACCGCCTCGCAGTGATCTATGATGCCGAAACTCGGCTTGTGGATGCTTTGGAAAAAATGGCGGCAGCGGCAACTTCCGACGTTTTGCAGGAAGCCATTCTAAAGCACCTGGATGAAAAGAAAGATCATCTTATCAAGCTTGAAAGTGTCTTCCAAAGGCTTGGCGAACCGGCCCGCCGCAAGACCAGCGAGGCCACCATCGCACTGCTGTATGAGAGCTATGACATCATCGCGACCTTCAGCGGCTTTCCCGTGATCAATGCTGCACTGATCGCAGCTGTGCAGAAGATTGAACATTACGAGATCGCCTCCTACGGCTGCCTCCGCGATTGGGCCGTCGTTCTTGGATTTCCTGAAGTTGGCGAGACTCTGCAGAGGATCCTGGATCAAGACAAAGCAACGAATCGCGCTCTCACTGAACTGGCGCGAGCACGAACCAATCATGAGGCGCTCAGCGAGGCCGCAATCAGTGGCAAGATCACCCCTGATCTTGGGGACAGCAGAACCCAAGGCGCAGCCCTGCCCCCTCGCCAAAACGAAGCCGCCCAAGAGACACGTCATGCAATTGCAGTACGAAAATAGTTCGCCAAATCGCCGCACACATCTGCCTCACTTCAAAAACGGCACCGAGATCCTCGTCTCGAACCAAACTTCAATCCCCTGTTCCAGCAAACTCCACCACAGCTTATGAAACTTTCCCTTTCCTTCTTACCCTTTGCCTTCGCTGCGTTTACCATGACCTCCTGTGTCGTCCCAGGCAATGATGGTTACGGTCCTGACTACGGAACGGCCAGCATCGGTTATCGGCAGTACAACACCCTCCCCACAGGTTACGTCGGCAGTGCATACTTCTACAATGGCCGCTATTATTCAGGCGGACGTTACGAGAGCGGCAGCTTCCAGAATCAAGGCCGCGCATACAATGACCGCTACCTCTACGATGGCCACTATTACTACGGCGGCTCTCATCAACACTATGGCAACCGCCCACCGTCGCCTCGCAGCAGCTACAGCGGAAGCAGTCGCACTCATTTGTCCGCACCTGGACATTTAAATTTGCGCCCACCCTCTTCGCGCGCCCCACACACCTTTCGGAGATGAACGCACATGACTGGGAGCGTCATCATCCGATCCAAGCCTGAGGTGGTAAAGCAGCCCCGACTCCTCAGGCGGAATCGGGTCGAGATAAGGATTGCCTATGTTGCTGGACAGGGCGCTAGCCTCATCACCTCTTCCGACCGTTATGGTCATGAAGTCCTGATTTCCCACTTTGAAGAATCAAATGCCGGACAAGATGCTGCCAGCAAGATGGGCACTACACCCCATGGAGAATCGGCAGGCGGAAAACTAGCAGTCAGCGGCGAATCAATCGCCAACAAAACCAAACACATGAAATCCATCCGCACCTTATCTCTCCTCCTCGCCACAGCCACCTGCCTTATCGGCACGACAGCCACGGCAAAAGATGAGCCACAAGACATCGTCGCCGTCGCTTCCAATAGCGATGACTTCAAAACACTCGTCACCGCCATCAAGGCCGCCGATCTCGTCAGCACCCTCCAAGGTGAAGGCCCGTTCACCGTCTTCGCACCGACGGACAAGGCCTTTGACAAACTCCCAAAGGGCACTCTCGAAGACCTCCTGAAACCCGAAAACAAGGCCAAACTCGCCGCCATCCTCACCTATCATGTCGTGCCGGGCAAAACGATGGCTGCTGACGTCAAAACGATGATCTGCAAAACCGTCAGTGACAAAGAACTCGACGTCAAAGTCACCGATGGCGGAGCAGTCACCGTCAATGATGCCAAGGTCATCAAAACCGACATCAAGGCTAGCAACGGCGTTATCCACGCCATCGATACAGTCCTGATGCCGAAGTGATCGAGTGCCTCTCTGGCACCCGTTTCACTGAGCAGGACTGCGTCCCATGGCATTCAAACTGGCCATTCATTAGCTCCCAACAATGACTCAAAACCTGCGGGGATCTCCCCGCAGGTTTTCTGACTCCAGCCCCATACAAATCCATGAAAATTGACCCCACTCCCGATACCCATGAGGAAGACAGCGTCTATAAACTCGTCGAGCTCACTGGCACCTCCAAAACCTCCATCGAAGACGCCGTCCAAAGAGCCGTCAAGCGTGCGCACAAGACGGTAAAGCACCTCCGCTGGTTTCAAATCGTTGAAACACGCGGCACCCTCGATAAAGGCAATGTCAGTCTTTGGCAGGTCACCTTGAAAGTCGGATTCAACGTCGAAGCCTGAGTCGCTTTCCACCTTTGGCGGCGGGGCGGGATGGGATGGGCACGGCCCATTCCTGTCGCAGAATTCTCAGCGCCTACCTCTGCATCCTCAAGAGGCCCTTCGGTCCGCCGATGGTTCAGAACTTTTAATTCGGGCAGAGCAATCCTGATCGTGTATGATTCCCAGAAGATATGACGCTCGATCAGACCATGAATCTCCTTGCGGCAAAGGGCAGCGAGCAGACGCGCAAGACCTTCCGCCGCCACGGTGCACCGGAGGCGATGTTCGGTGTGAAGGTCGGCGACCTGAAGCCTATCGCGAAAGCCATCAAGGGCAATCTGGCTCTTGCCCTACAGCTTTACGCGACCGGCAATTCGGACGCGATGTATCTGGCCGGTCTCGTCGCCGATGGCTCGAAGATGAAGCGATCCGAACTTGATCTCTGGGCGAAGACCGCCACTTGGCACATGATTTCTGGCAGCACGGTTCCTTGGGTCGCTGCAGAGCACCCCGAGGCCATCGAGATCGCGTCTGAATGGATCGAATCGAAGAAGGAATCCATCGCGGTGGCGGGCTGGGCAACGCTGGCCTCGGTGGTGTGCGTCCGCTCGGATGAGGTGCTACCCATCCGCCAACTCGAAGCGCTCATGGCACGGGTGGTAGAGGGCATCCACACCGCCCCCAATCGCGTCCGATACGTGATGAACAATTTCATCATCTGCTGCGGCACTTACGTCGCCCCGCTGGCGGAGAAGGCGCTCACTGCGGCAAAGGAGATTGGCCCGGTCGAAGTGGACATGGGCCAGACGGATTGCAAAGTGCCAGACGCTGTGCCCTACATTCTCAGAAGTCGCCGAGGACTGCCGATAGCCCCGAAACGCAAAACAGCGCGGTGTTGATCGGTCTGCCTCTGTGCCATTTTGCTGAGCGCAAACGCAGAACCCATTGGAGGTCGGGCAGGGCTCACCCGGTGTCCTTTTCAATGAGGCACTGCGGCCCAGTGATGACCCGTCACATTGTAGTTGCCAAGGACTGACTTATTGTAGTCTAATCACGGATGCCTTTTCTGTCACCCTTGCTCAGACCGCTCGGTGCCGCGCTTTCTGTCGCAGCATCTGCCTTGATCTGCGTTCATGTAGCCGAAGCAAAGATCTATCCGCAGGCCAAAAAGCTTGCCCCTCAACTACGCCCGCAAGGTCTGACGGCACGTCCTGACGCCAACGGACTGGCCAAAGCTCGGGATCAGGCCATCAAGATTCTCAACGCCATGGAAGACAATGCGGCCACGGGTGGGCCGGAGCCTCGTGGGCTACTGACGATGGCGTTTGAGTTCCAACCAGCGGTGGGTCCGGTACACCAGACGGCGCTTGTTGGCACGCTGATGCAGATGTGGACGGAGGCCCGAGCCCTCGGACTTTTTGACGAGAACCACCAGTTTACGCCGACCATCACCCGCGGAGCCGACGCCGGAAAAAACGCGGTCTTTGAATACATCCTCCCCCTTTCAATCCTGCCCGACTTCTCCCGAGACATCGCCAACCTCCGACTTGTGCCGCCGAGCCGAGTGCGCCCTGCCGACGATCAACTGACGGTGCGTGACAAGGCGTATCAGGCGCAATTGAATGCGATCATCCAGGAGACCAATACGCGTGCCGCACAAAACGCCTTTTTGAACGGCCCGAAGACGAATGCCTTGGGACAGACTGAGGAACAACAGCTCAGCATCTGGAATGAGGAGGTAAAGAAGGCGGGCGAAATGGCAAACCAAATGCCCATGATCAAGTTGACCTGCCGTCTCCGCGAAATGGCGACCCGATCCAACGGCGGCAAGTGGGCAATGGGGGCAGAACTTGTGAACATCTCCCGCCATCCGACAGAGGTCACCGTGGAGTACGTGCTTTTGGGTTCCACTGAGGAACACCGCCGCCACTACATCATGGCGGAAGGCAGTCAGAAGGTGAAAATGCGCTCCACTCAGGTCGAGAACCTTTTGTTCTGGACGACGAAGGGCACAGGACATTATAAGCCGCGGGCGGATGACCTGGATGGACTGGGCCCGAAAGACCCAAAACGCAGACGCACCGAAGCGAAGTATCGCGGCGCAATCGTTCGCGTTGTCCACCCGACTGGCCAGGCAGCCCTCTGGACCTCCGACCCGAGCATTCTTGAATATGCGCAGGACGCAGATAAACTGAAAGCGTTGCCCAGACTTTACCTGGACAAGCCCCCAGGCACATCGCAGTGAAATAACCGCGACGGCGGTTGCGTTCGCCTCTCAACACGATTCCATTGGACTTGTAGCAGATGGCAGACGACCCGACACCTCCACCCTCTCTTTTCTCCAGCCTCTGGTCGGAGTTCCGTGCGGTGTGCAGTTTGTTTTTCGACTTTTCCTTCAAGAAGTTCGTCACCCCCAGAATCGTCCGCACCCTTTACAGCCTGAACCTCTTTGCTGCTTTCCTCGGATCGCTGGCGTGGATGGGAAGCGGGTTTCGCGAGAGCTTTCTCTGGGGGATCGTGACGGTTTGCACCGGCCCCATCGCCCTCGTCATCTATGTGTTACTAGCCCGGGTGACCTTGGAGCTGATCATCGCCATCTTCCGCATTGCGGAGAATCTGGAGAAGCAGACACCGCCGCGCCAAGACGGCAAGCTTTAGCGCACGAGTTGAAACTCCGGCAACATCAAGAGGGTCCACAGTAAATCTGCGGTAGCTGTGTCTGCATCGACGCCTTTCGAAAGCGCTTCCAACGCGGCAAGTTCCTCGGGGCTGGGGTCCCGACTGAGGGCATTTTGGAAAAGACGGGGCACTCGCTGGGCGGCATCCGGCTGGGCGGCGTTGATTTTGGCGGCACCCTGGTTGAGAAGATCCATCAGCAATTTACCATTCGCCAAATCAATCGCCTCCAGCGTGGTAAAAACGGCCGGACGTGTCGTCACCACCTGTTCGCGGTTGGGACGCCCCAGGGTACGCATGAGGAGGTTACTCTTCACCAAGGAGGCGCGGATAGGCGATGGTGTGCCATTGAGACAACTGGCGAGTGCCTCGCGGACCTGCTCTCCAAATCGATCATAAACTGGAGCGGAAATCTCCACAGCGGGCTGCCACACCGTGTTCTCTGGGAACTTAGCTCGTGCGTCAGGCAAGGACTCTGTCCACTCCCAGGAGACACCCGTCCCGATGGTCGTGATCTTTCCCTTTGCATCCTGGACGCGCACTTCAGCAAGCAGGCCGGCAGGGTTCGGCCCCTGCCCCCCATTTTTCACGACAATCATGAGATGGTTGGCCCCAGCGCGCAGGAGGGACTCCAACGGTACGGTTTCAGGCTTGGTTAGGTCACCATCTGCCGCCACCTCTTTGTTGTTTACCCAGAGCCGGTATTCGTTGTCCGCTGTCAGCACGACCGCTGCACGTTGGATGCCACCGATGGACTTGAAGGAAGTACGGAAAACGACCTCTTTGCCCGCGGCTGCCCTACCATAGTCTTGGGAGCTCCAGATCCAGCGTGCGGTCAGTGCTTCATCCTTCGCAGGCTCCGCAGCAACGGCTGTGACGGTACGATTGACGACCGCGTCGGACTTGGCTGGCGCAGTCCCGGTCATCTGCCACACGGCATCCATGAATTGCTCCGCCGTCAAGCGGCGGGCGATGGGGCCAGAGAAGGTGTAGCGATCACTAGACATGTCTTCTTCTCCAAGCGCGCTGACGCTCTGGTAGGCCTGGGAGGTGATGATGTGCTGGATGACCTTTTTCAGGTCGTACTTCTGATCGCGGGTGTAGTTTGCCAAGTAATCGAGCAGGGGCTCGCTCCAAGGGCGGGTGCCCATCGCATCGACGGGATGCGCGATGCCATGCCCCATGAATCGATCCCAGAGACGATTCGCGATGGTGCGGGTGAATCGCCCATTCTCTGGGTTTGTGAGCAGAGCCGCCAACTGTTTGAGCCGCTCTGGACGCGGTGCCTCCGGCTGGATCTGCCCTAGCTCAGGAAAAATCCAAGCTGCCTTCGCGACTCGCCCCTGGGGTTTATCACAGCGGTGCACCTGTAGTTCCTCGTCCGCAAAGACGGCGGCTAGATTGTAGCATTCATCCAGCTTCCAACGGTCGATGAAGCTGTCGTGGCACGAGGCACACTTCAAATTGATGCCAAGAAACACCTGCCCAATGTTCTGTGCAAACTGGATCTCCCGCACTTGGCTGGCATTGACATTGCCGCGCCACTTAATGCCGTTGATGAAGCCCTCCGCCTCAGGCCCCGGCGCAACGAGTTCGCGCACAAAGCGGTCATACGGAATGTTGTCTGCAAGCGAACGATAGAGCCAAGCAGTGATCTGCTTTCGACCTCCATCGATGTAGCCCGTGCCTGCATAATCGTTGCGTAGCAGATCATTCCAAAACGTCAGCCAGTGTTCCGCATAGGCTTGGCGGTTGTCGAGGAGCTCACGGATCCGCACCTCGCGCTTCTCAGGCCGCTGATCCGCAGCAAAGGAACGGTATTCCTCCGCGCTGGGGAGAAGCCCGGTGATGTCCAGTGTCACACGACGCAAAAAGACCCCATCGCTGATCGGCGCAGGTCTTGGCACTTTTTTCTCTGCGAGATAGGAATCGATGATGCGATCAATCGGATGATCCCGCCCATCCATCGCCGCAGGCAGTGTGACCTCGCGGGGCTTCAGGGGCGGCTCGTAACCCGCTTGATTGAAGGCAAATCCAGGTTCCCACGGCAGGTTCTCGTCGATCCAGGTGCTCAGCACTTTAACTTCGTCAGGCGTCAGGCGCGGGCCTTTCGGTGGCATTTGATCGTCTGGATCCGTGGAGGTCACCAGCTTGATGAAAGCAGATCCCGCACTCTTGCCTAGTGTGACGACCGCCCCGTTTTCACTGCCCTCAAGCAGATCTGCCCGCGTATTAAAAGATAGCCCCCCTTTTTTCTTCGAGCCCGTATGGCACTCGGCGCAATGCTTCTTCAAAATTGGCACGACCTGATGGGCAAAATCAACTCCCGCCAAAACCGGAGTGGCAAGGGCGATGGTGAGGGAGGCAAATGAGCGAAAAACAAGACGCATGGGCAGTGAACGGTACAGAATTGGTGATTCTTGACAGGGGGACAACGTCAGGGCGCGGTCGAGATCGGTAGCGCCAGGGCATTTTCGCCCTCATGAATTTCGATTTGCCAATGATCAGGCCCCGCCGGTGATTGTCGCTGCGTGCGCACAGTGCCGGTGCTGGATTCAAGCCCCGGCACATCGGCGGCGGAGTAGGTGACGATGACGTTCACCTTCCCGATTGGCGGGCCTGCCGCTGCATCGAGCTTAAAACTGCCGCGCATCACTCGGGCACAGGAAACTGGCAGCGAGGAATCGAGCGGCTGAAACACGACGGCACCCCAGCTCACATCCACGCCATTGACACTGACCTTACCGGTAACGCCTGCCCGTTTGGAGGGCTTAAAAAAGCCCTGATTGCGCAACCAATCCCGCAAGTGGCCAGACCAAGTGCCCAGCACTGGATCACCCAGTTGAAGGCCGACGCCATGGGGTCCCGGTTTATAAATGTGCATCTCCGCAGGCACTCCATTTTTCCGGCAGGCCAGGTAAAAGCTGACCGCATTCTCCGCAGGCACAACCGTATCTTCATCGGTCTGGAAAAGAAACGTCGGCGGCGTCTTGGAGGTGACACGGAGGTTCGTGCTGACCTGTCTTGCCAACTCATCGCTGTCACCCGGCCCTAGCAAATTTTTGCGTGAGCCTTTGTGGGCAAAGTCATCGATCATTGAGATGACAGGATAGATCGGCGCAGCGACATCGGGACGCGCGCTGACCTGATCCACGGCGTCATTCGTCGTGCCAGCGGGCTTTTCATCGAACAAGGTCTCCGCCATGGACGTCAAGTGGCCACCAGCGGAGAAGCCGATGATGCCAATGCGAGCGGGATCAATGCCGTACTGAGTTGCATTGGCACGGACATGGCGGATCGCACGCTGCACATCGATCAACTGAGTCGGGTAGTGGTAACCATTGGTGCCCAGACGGTAATGCAGAACAAAGGCGGAGACGCCGAGGCCGTTAAACCACTTCGCCACTTGTATGCCTTCATGATCCGCAGCCAAGCCGCCATACCCCCCACCGGGGCAAACGACAAAGGCGGCCCCATTGGCACTTTCTTTGGGCGCAGACCACACATCGACGAAAGGCTGATCTTTGTCCTCCGTCCCCCGAGCACCCGGCGCACCCTCCGGCCAGAGTAGGACCTTTGTCGGCTCTGCGGCGAAGGGCAAGCCAGGAACTAGAATTGCGGAGAGGAAGACCCAAATTGATTTCATGAGAAGACCTTAACGCACTGGGCGGGTGGAGTTCTAGCGGCAGGTTGGAAATGGACGGCGTTCACCCGGCAGGGGGAACATCCCAAGTGGGGATGACTCTTGGCCACGCTGGCGATTTGCGGTGGAAAACGATTGGCCGACTTCTGCGATTTCGACAAATCCGATGCAGACCCGTAGAAACCTGTTAATCCTGCTAAGCTTCCACCGTTTCCTGCTCACTATGATCTCCCGTCGTCGCTTTCTATCCACCAGTCTTGGAACTCTGACCGCCACCACGCTGCCGGGGCTTGCCATCGATCCCATCCAGCGTCCCGGGAAGTCCCGCATGAACTTGGGAGTGGCCGCCTACAGTTTCCGGGAGTACTTCCAGTGGATGCGCGATAAGGAGCAGAAGCCGAAAGAAGGCCACACCCCATGGAGCATCATGGACTTTGTGGACTGGTGTGCCGACAACCATGTGCCCGGCGCAGAACTGACTAGCTACTTCTTCCCACCTGACTGCGATGCGGCCTTTTGCAACGAAGTAAAGCGCCGCGCTTACCTGCGCGGAGTCGCCCTTACTGGCACCGCCGTCGGCAACAATTTTGCCTTGCCCAAAGGAGAGAAACTCAGCGAACAAATCGCCTACACCAAGAAGTGGATCGATTTTGCTGCAATCATGGGCGCGCCACACATCCGGGTTTTTGCTGGTGCCAAACAAAAGGATTTGAGCGAGGAAGAGGCCGTGGCCAATTGCCTTGCCTCCTATCAAGAGTGTCTCGATTACGCTGCTGAAAAAGGCGTCTTCCTGGGCCTGGAAAATCACGGCGGCATCGTCGCAGAACCAGAAAACCTCATTAAAATGATCCAGGCCGCGAACAGCAAGTGGGCTGGCATCAATTTCGATAGCGGGAACTTCCACACCGAAGATCCGTATGGAGATCTGGCCAAGATCGCCCCTTACTCGGTGAACGTGCAGCTCAAGATGGACATCGAGCCAAAGGGCAAGCCGAAAGAAGAAAGCGACATCGCCCAAGTCCTGAAGATCCTCCGTGATGCCAATTATCAAGGTTGGTTCACGCTGGAATACGAACGCAAAGACGATCCGTTCGTTAGCATCCCGCCGATTTTGGAAAAGCTGCGGGGAATGCTAACGGCCTGAACCATTGAAGCCGAATTCATGACTTGTCCGTTCGGCTCAACCACCGGCGGCAGTCCCCATCTTTCCCCTCTGCACCAAGCCAGCACTCTGCTCCGCAATCGAAAACAACCGCCAACTTCCCATGAAATTCACCACCACCCACTGGCTCATCATCATCATCGCCAGCATCGGCTTCCTTTTTGACACCTATGAACTGCTGATGACCCCGCTGGTCGCGGCACCAGCCATTGCGGAATTGCTCAATGTGCCGATGAACAATCCCTTGGTCACCGCTTGGGTGGGCCGCCTGCTTTGGATCGCGGCTTTGTGTGGCGGGGTTTTTGGGCTTTTGGGCGGCTGGCTGGTGGATCGCTTTGGCCGGAAGCGCATCATGGGGGCCAGCATCTTGGTCTATGCACTTTCTCCATTCGCAGCGGCTTATTCGACCTCTCTCGGCATGTTCATCTTTTTCCGCAGCACCACCTTTATCGGTGTGTGCGTTGAGTTCGTCGCGGCCATCACCTGGTTGGCAGAGGTTTTCCACGATAAGAAACAGAAAGAGAAGTGGCTGGGGATCACCCAAGCCTTCGCCTCCGTGGGTGGCGTCTTGGTCACGGCCGTGAGCTTTTGGATCAATACCCATGGCAAAGACATGCCCGCCTGGGGACTGCCGCAACTCGCAGACCAGACCGTCAGCTCATGGCGCTTCTTGCTCATGACCGGCATCCTGCCCGCGATCCCCATCGTGATCCTCCTTCCCTTCGTGCCAGAAAGCCAGGTTTGGAAAGACCGCCGCGCAGCTGGCACACTGAAGCGACCCAGCTTCGGTGCGCTCTTTGCTCCAGAACTGCGCCGCGTGACGCTGGTCACCGCCATCCTCTCCGCCTGCGCCTATGGTATCGCGTTCGGGGCATTGCAGGTCACCGTCGCACGGGTGACCCCTGGCCTGCCTGACTTGAAAGAGCAAAGCAAGGTCCTGGTGCCCCTGCGCAAAACCGCAGACGAATTGAACCTCGAGTTCAACAAGCCCGACACGACAGCGGAGCGTCGCGCCGAACTGCTGGGCCTGATCAAAGCCAACATGGGCCAGCAAAAAGAGCCGCTGGGTATCGTGAAGACCATGGGCGACAAAGTTCAATTCCATCAAGAGATGGGCGGATTGATTGGTCGGATCTCGCTAGCCATTCTCCTGATCGTCGGAATCAGTCGCGTGAAGCTTCTGCGCATCTTCCAGATCCCCGCGCTTTTCATCATCCCGCTCACCTACTTCTACTTTTTCCAACAAGGCGGCACGGCATTCCTGCTCGCGTATGGTCTTTGTGGATTGGTGACGGTGGCGCAGTTTAGCTACTTTGGTGAATACCTGCCAAAGGTCTTCCCAATGCACCTGCGCGGCACTGGCGGCAGCTTCGCCACCAACGTCGGCGGCCGAATGATCGGCACCAGCATGGCCTTTGTGACCACCGGAGTGATCGCCCCCTTGCTAGCCGGCAGCGGCCCGTTACTGCCCGTGCACGTCGCGAAGGCAGCAGGTATCGTCGGGACAGGCATCGCCCTCATCGCCCTCATCATTGCCCTCTTCCTGCCTGAGCCCAAAGAAGAAGCAGGCGAGTAGATCACAGGGAATACGGGGTGGGAAGTGAGCCTGGGTGAAGTGCAGGCTCACTCTCTGCGGCACTTGGATTACGCGCTGGGTTGATGGTGCGCGACGCCAGCAGGGCTGGCTTTCATAAAGCGGAAGCACAGCTTCCGCACTCGAGAAGCGTGATGGTACCGCAGGGCTTCTATAGGGGTAGGAACGGCGCATTGGTTTGCGCCGCCCCTCCCTCCGAACCGGACTGGCGGGTTTCCCGCATCCGGCTCTCCGATTGATGAGTGCTGACAGTGTTGGTTCACTTGTGTCAGGTTTCAGGCTGTCGGGTGCGTGACGTTTATCAAGGATGTCAGCCCCCTCTCAGCGAAGTAGTCGTTTGGATAGCGGTTATGATCTCTGCCTCGCCCCCTGCCGTGCCGCTTGGCGCGGACC
>Ga0209573_1000440_pt1 | contig 90046 bp, 85 predicted proteins | sample TNRBio252014_DNA_FD_185870 | JGI IMG/M metagenome (GOLD analysis project Ga0209573, IMG submission 185870) | Wastewater treatment Type I Accumulibacter community from EBPR Bioreactor in Madison, WI, USA - TNR Reactor_6/25/2014_ DNA (SPAdes)... | ecosystem: Engineered > Bioreactor > EBPR >... | reverse complement strand
TTAAAATGTCTAAATTTCGACATTTTCCATGAGTGAGAGGCTATTATTGACCCTGAGAGTGCTGATTCCGCACCCGCCAGCTCCTCAAAATATAGAGCTTTATGCTTAACCTGACGCACATGCCCAACGGGGTTCCGTATCTTGCGCAAGGGCGATGCAGGGTCGTCAAAGCGAACCTTTCCCGAACCAGATACGCAACCCCGTTGGGGTTGGTCCTGGATGATTCAAAAGGTTTATCCTACCCAGGGTTGTTCCAACCCTGGGCTATGATCCGCAAGCCCGTTGGGCTTGGTGCCAAAGTTCAAATCACCACCGACCCTGATGCCACAGCCTCAGGATCGAGCACCTTCACATGGGGGAAACTCGCGAAGTCACCACCGTTGAACGTCAGCAGATATTCAACGCGATGCGCGGCCATGACGGCTGCGATGCGCGCGTCATGCGTGCGCTTGCCTTTGATCTCATGGTCTCTCACCAACTCGAACCACCGCGGAAAGATTTCCTCGCGGTCGATCAAGAAAGGATACGAATCGCGGAGTTGCTCGATCTCCTGCTCCGCCTTTGCCGTGTCCCAGCCGAAACCGTTCACGTCTTTGGGTCGTGTGACGACCGTCCAATACTCAATGAGCACCTGTGGGCTGAGGCAAACCAAGTGGCCCTCCTTTGTCAGAGCCTTGAGCGCGTCCAAGGCCGCCAGATGCTGCTTGGCATCGGGATCGGCGGCTCGCAGCCAGAGATTCGTGTCTGCAAGCACTCGCGCCATCAGTCGTAAATGCTGTCACGGCTCACCGCCCAATCTGACAAGCCGGTGCCTTCCGTATGGCTTTTGGCCCAGTCGTCGATCATTGCCGCCCTCTGCGTCGGCGTGCGCATCCTCCACCGCTCTGGAATTACCATGTAGGGATCTGATTCTTCCTCGGAAGCCTCAATCACCACCAGTTTCACCGCCATCGACTTCCCGAGGGAAAACTTCCACGGTCGGTCCAGCCGCAGATGCGTGGCATCCTCAGCGATCACATTGGCTTCAAGCACTCCTGTCATAACCTGATTCTACCTGCCCCATGATCTCCCGCAAGCTCACTCTCCTCCTCGGCTGCCTCATGGCCCTCGCCACCACCCACGCCCAAACCGTGGATTACACGAAGCAGATCGCCCCGCTTTGGGACACCTACTGCATCGACTGCCACAGCGCCGATGATGCGGATGGAGGATTCGTCTTGGACACCTTCGCGGCGCTGATGAAAGGCGGTGAAGAAGGCGTCGCCATCGTCGCGGGCAAAAGCAGCGAGAGCATGCTCGTGAAATTTTTCGAAGGCCGCTCCGGACGCGGCGGGAAGAATGAATTCATGCCGCCGGGCAAACGCGAGAAGCTGAAGCCGGAGGAGATTGCGATGATCAAGGCGTGGATCGATGCGGGCGCGAAAGGTCCGGTCATCGCGGAAGGCAAACCGATGCCGAAGGAGGTCATCACGCCGAAGATCATGCCCACGGTGCCGCCCAAGCGCTCGATCCAAGCCGTGGCGTTTTCGCCGAAAGTGCAGCTCATCGCGGTGGGACGTTATGGCGAGGTGGAACTGCTCAATCCGGTGACACGGGCGGTGATCCGCAAGCTCACCGGCATCAAGGGCAAGGCCAACGCGGTCGCGTTTTCGCCGGACGGCGATGCTGTCTATGCCGCAGGCGGCGAGGCGGGCATCGTGGGCGAGGTGAAGCGCTGGAAGACGAGCGACGGCACCTTGCAGCAGTCGTTTGAAGGTCATCTCGATGCCGCGTATGCACTCGCCATTTCGCCTGATGGCAAACTGATCGCCACCGGTGCCTACGATCAAAAAATCCGCCTCTGGGACACGGCGACGGGCAAGGAAGTCGCGCTGCTCAAAGGTCACAACGGGGCGGTGAACGGCCTCTCGTTCCGCCCCGATGGCAAGGTGCTCGCCAGCGCCAGTGCGGACCGCACGGTGAAGCTCTGGAGCATTCCTACCGGCTTGCGGCTCGACACGCTCTCGCAGCCGACGAAGGAGCAGACGAGCGTCGTCTTCAGCGCCGATGGCAAACAGCTTTTCGCCGCCGGTTCCGACAATCGCATCCGCCTCTGGAACATCAGCGCCGATGCCAAGGAAGGCACGAACAAGATCGTCACCAGCCGCTTCGCGCATGAAGGCGGCATCCTGCGGCTCGCGCTGTCCCTCGATGGCAAACTGCTCGCGTCCACCTCGACCGACAAGTCACTCAAGCTCTGGAGCACCGCCGATCTCACCGAAAAACTCCCGCTCGAAAAACAGCCCGACTGGTCCTCGGCGCTCGCCTTCACCGACAAAGCGCAACTCGTCGCCGGACGCATCGATGGCAGCCTCAGCATCTACGAATCCACCACCGGCAAGACCGTGATGGCCCCCACGCCTGCCAAGCCCGCAATGGTCGCCAAAGCGACTAAGCCCGAACTCACACGCCTCACGCCACGCCACGCGCACATCGGTGGCGAGATGCTGGTGAGCCTCGCTGGCAAGAACTTCACCGAAGACACGAACGCGATGGTCTCGCATCCGGGAATCAAAGCGCAGCTCGTCAAAAGCTCGATCAAGGCGACGAGCGCACGCTTGAAGATCACGGCCAGCACCGACGTGCCTCGTGGTGCTTATGATGTGTGGCTCAAAAGTCCCGGCGGTGAATCGGCGAAGCTGAAAGTGTATGCCGATGACCTCACGCCCACCGTCACGAAGGCGACGGATTTCAAAGAAGCACCGGTCGCCATCGCTAAACTGCCCGCGAGCGTCTGGGGCACGCTCACGGAAATCGGCCAGCATGACGCGTATCGTTTCACCGCGAAGGCGGGCGAGGAGCTCGTGCTCGATCTCGCCGTCGCGCAGGTCGGCAGCACGGCGAAATCGCCGACGCTGGAGATCATGGACACGAACCGCACCGTGCTCGCCGTGAATCGCGGCCTCGACAGCGGCAGTGATCCTTTCCTCGCCTGGAAAGCGCCCGCCGATGGCGATTACATCGTGCTCGTGAGCAACACCACGATGGATGGCAGTGCCGATCACGCCTATCGCCTTACCATTGGATCACTACCGTATGTCACGGCGTGGTCACCGCTCGCCGCGCAGATCGGCCAGGACACGAAAATCACGCTCATCGGCCATCATCTCGGCGACAAAGCCAGCGTGACGATGAAGGCCGACAAAGAAGGCCTGATGAACGTGCCGCTCGACGCGAAGACGCTGCGCTTCCGCTCCATGCCGGTGCTGCGTGTGAGTGCCCGCACTCATGTCGATGGCACAACCACGCATGAAGTGACCGCGCCCGTGACGGTGAATGGCGTGCTTGGGCGTAAAACGAGTTTTCCAACTCGTTCTGGGGCGTCGGAGAACGAGTTGGAAAACTCGTTTTACTTCACCGCCAAGAAAGGCCAGACGTGGATCATCGAGACTCTCGCTGCCCAAGCCGGCTCGCCTGCCGACACGAAGCTCGACATCCTCGACGCGAAAGGCCAGCCCGTGCCGCGTGTGATGCTCCAGGCCGTGCGCGACAGCTACAACAACTTCCGCAGCGTCGATGCCAACAACCCGGACATCCGCCTGCAAAACTGGGAGGAGATGGAGCTCAACGAGTTCGTCTATTTCAATGGCGACGTGATGAAGATCGTGCGCATGCCTCGCGGCCCGGATGGCGGCTGCTTCTTCTACATCAACGGCGGCAAACGCCGCGCCTACTTCGACACCAGCGCCACCTCCCACTCGCTCGACGAGCCCTGCTACGTCGTCGAGCCACGCCCCATCGGCAGCCAGATCGTGCCGAACGGCCTGCCGGTCTTCACGCTGAACTACGCGAACGACGACAGCGGCGACCGCAAGCTCGGCAGCGACTCGCGCCTCACCTTCACCGCGCCTGCCGATGGCCGTTACATCGTCAAAGTCACCGACACACGCGGCTGGAGCGGCGAGCGTTTTGTCTATGCCCTCACCATCCGCGAGCCGAAGCCCGACTTCAGCGTCAAACTCGCCGGCGCGAACCCCACCGTCATGCCCGGAGCTTCCATCGGCTTCTCCTTCCGCGCTGATCGTGTTGATGACTTCGACGATCCCATCCAGATCGACATCACCGGCCTGCCACCAGGTTATTTCGCCTCCTCGCCGCTCATTATCGAAGCCGGACACGATTTGATCAGCGGCTCACTCCGCGCCGCGCCTGATGCCAAAGCAGAAGCCGATTGGAGCAAGCTCAAGATCACCGCGATGGCCAAGGGCATCACGCACGACGCCGGAACCTTCGGCAAAGTCACGCTCGGTGCCGCGCCGAAGTTCATCATCGTCATGGAACCCGACAACGGCGGCAAAGCCGTCATGCGCGAGATCAAAGACGAGACGCAACCGCTTGAAATCACCCTCGTCCCCGGCCAGACCGTGAAGGCCTGGATTCGCGCCGTGCGCCAGGGCAACGACGGCCTCATCAACCTCGATGTGCATGGCCTGCCGCACGGCGTCATCGTCGATGACATCGGCCTCAACGGCGTGCAGATCCGCGAGAAAGAAAACGAGCGCCCCATCTTCTTCCGCGCCGCCAACTGGGTCCAAAATCAAGACACCCTCATCCACGCCGCCCTCAGCTCCGCCCGCAGCGAACACGACAGCGCTGGTTTGCAGACGTGCTTCCCGATGCTGATGAAGATCCGGAAGGCGGCGGGCGTGGCGGTGAAGTAAATGAAGTGGCGATTGAAATTCACCCCCCCAACTCTCCTGCCACCGCCGTCGCCTCAGCCAGAAAAACCTCTCCCAGCGGTGACAATCGCCCGGTCCACAGCGCGCCGAAACTCAGCGGCGGAAAATCATCGAGCGCGAGAGCTTTGACACCGGCGGGCAGTTCGACGCGTGGGTGGCGCAGCGCCAACCCCGCGCCGAAACCTTCGGCGACATAACGCAGCACGAGATCGAGGCTGCCAACTTCAAGGCTGGGCAGCCATTCCACGCCGCGTTGACGCAGCGCGGCCTGGAACGAACGCGACAACACGTCCTTGGCCTCCAAAGCGACGAGCTGCAGGTCGATGCGGTCCTTCTCGAAGATCTGCGAAGCCTGCGTGACGCCGCTCTGCTTTGGCACAAGCAGCACCATCGGCAGACGCAGCAGCTCACGCGCCTCGATGTTCGCAGCCGTCTTGTCCATGAGCGTGCTGAGGCCGATGTCGATCTCCTGCGTGGCGAGCAGCGCCTCGATCTCCTGCTGGCGGCCATGCGTGAGAGTGAAATGAAAGCCCTTCACCCGCCGCCGCATGCGCGCGAGCAGCTCCGGCAGATAGTCCCGCTGCACGATCTCGGCTGCCGAAATGCGCAGCCGCGTCTCACCACCACCACGCAGGCGGTCGCTGATCTCTCCCAGTCCGTTGAAGAACGGCATGGCGAAATCGTAGAGCGTCTGCCCCTCGCGCGTGAGCTGAAACGGCCGCCGCTGATACAGCGTGACGCCGAGCGAGTCCTCAAGCTGTAAAATCTGCGCGCTGATGGCCGGCTGCTGGATGCCATACGGCATGGCCCGCGCCGCCGCGCTCACGCCGCCGTGCCGCGCCACATAGTAAAAAAGTTCGAGGTGATGGACGTTCATGGCTGGGCGGAAGGCTATGCGTTTTATCAATGATGCCACCTGGAAATATCAATTTCCATCTCCCGCCGATCCTGAGACACTCCGCGACATTATGGACGAACTCATCCTCCTCGTTCTGCTGGTCATCGGCGGCCTCGTGCTCGCGCTGCCCATCACCTCGCTCGTTTTTGCCCGCAAAGCTCGCAGCCAGGCCGACGAACTCGGCAGGCAAGTCGGCTTTCTGCGCGAACAGCAAGCCCGCACCATTGAACGCGAGGCACGGCTCATCCAGCGCATCGAGCTGCTGGAAACGGTGAACAAGCTGCCGCGACCGCAGGAGGAGCCTGCCGTTGTGGAGTCGCAGGCCAAACACGCACCGCCTCGCGTGGCGCAGGCAGAGTTCATTTCAGCTCCTGCTCCGAAACTCGTCTCTGAACCCGTTCCCCAGGCATCTGCGCCCCCGCCGGTTCCCCAGCCTGAGTCGGTGGCCGCGAAGTCTCCCGAACCCGTTCTTCGTCCAGGCATCAGCGCGACCTTGGAGGTCAAACCACGTCCCACCCAGCCTTCGAGCCTCAATCTCGAACAGTTCATGGGCGCGAAGCTCTTCGCATGGGTGGGCGGTCTTGCGTTGTTCCTTGGCGTCATCTTTTTCGTGAAGCTCAGCATCGAACGCGGCTGGATTTCGCCTGAGTTGCGCACGGCCATCGGTTTTGTCATCGGCATCGGTCTGGTCGGCGGGGGTGTGGTCATGCATCGCCGCGAGCGCTACGTCACGCTTGCGAACACCCTCTGCGCCACCGGCATCGTCATGCTCTACGGCGTGACCTTCGCCGCGCACTCGCTCTGGCGCATTCCACCGCTTGATCAGCCGCTCGTTGCTTTCCTGCTCATGACGCTCATCACTGGCGCGGCCTTCCTGCTCGCCGTGCGGCTCAATGCGCAAGTCGTGGCTGTACTCGGCATGCTGGGCGGCTTTTTGACGCCGATCCTCTGCTCCACGGGGCGTGATCAACCTTTCGGCCTCTTCAGCTACATCGCGTTGCTCGACATCGGCGTGCTCGCGGTCGCCAAAAACAAGCGCTGGCTGCATCTCACGGCGCTGGCGGCCATCGGCACGATCTTCATGCAGGCCGGGTGGATGCTGAAATTCTTCCGCTCCTCGCAATACGCCATCGGTTCGGCCACCTGGACTCCCGTGATCGTTTTCCTTGTCTTTGCGGCGCTGTTCTCGCTCGCCGCATGGTGGTCAAAGCAACGGGACGCCGACGATCTCTTCCCGGCGGCCTCCGCGCTTGCGTTGTGCGGCAGCGCGTTGTTCACCGCGTTCGTGTTTCTCGGCTTCGGGGCCATCACGGAGCGTCCCGTGCTGCTCTACACCTTCGTGCTCGGCATCAACGTCATCGCCTTGCGAATCGTGTGGCATCAATCGCGTGTCGGCAGCGCGCAAAGCATCATCGGCACGCTCGCCTTCCTGCATCTTTCGCTTTGGACGGCTGACAGGCTCACCCCGGAGCTGCTGCCGCACGCGCTGGGAATTTACCTCGCCTTCGGCCTGCTCCACACCGCGTTTGCGGTGCTGATAGAGCGCAAAGCGCCGAATCAGGTGCCGTTCGCCGGCTGGGTGCCCGTCATCACGCTCATCCTGCTGCTCATGCCCGTGCTTTGCCTGGATGCGATCAGCCTCTCGATCTGGCCGGTGATCCTGCTCGTCGATCTGCTCATCATCGGCCTCGCGGTGATGACTGGCAGGCTCATGCCGGTGCTGGCGGCGCTGGTGCTCACCTTGATCACCGCAGGTGCGTGGCTGTTCCGCTGGCCGCGAGAGATCAGCTTCACGCTCATGCCCTTCCTCTTCGTGATCGGCGGTTTTGCCGTGCTGTTCGGCATCGCCAGCAGTTTTCTCTCTCGCAAACTGCCCAAAGTCGCGTTCGCTCCGCTGCTGCCCGTGAGTTCGGCCGTGTTGCCCTTCCTGCTGCTTATTCTCGCCACTCTGCGGCTGCAAATCGCGAATCCATCACCCGTCTTCGGCCTCGCGCTGCTGCTCACCGTGTTCCTGCTCGGCCTCGTGCGCATCAGCGGCATCACCGCGCTTGCGCCGACAGCGCTGGGCTGTGTGCTCGCGCTCGAATGGGCTTGGCATCAGCAGAGTTTCAGCGCGGAACATGCGACGATGCCGCTGTTCTGGTATCTCGGCTTCTACGCCATCTTCACCGTGTTTCCCCTCGTGTTTCAGAAGCAGTTCGCCACACGCAAACTGCCATGGATCGCCTCCGCTGCGGCAGGCATCGGCACCTTCAGCCTCGTTTATCGTCTCGTCGGCCAAACTTGGCCGAATGAGATGATGGGCCTGCTGCCTGTCGCCTTCGCCATCGCTCCCCTGCTCTGCCTCGTCTTCGTTTTGAAACATCACGGCACGGAAAACCCAGCACGTCTCACCCAGCTCGCATGGTTCGGCGGTGTGGCGCTGTTTTTCATCACGCTCATCTTCCCGATCCAGTTCGAGAAGCAGTGGATCACGATTGGCTGGGCCTTGGAAGGCGCAGCATTATGCTGGCTCTTCCGCCGTGTGCCACATCCCGGCCTGCGTGGCACCGGCACCGTGCTGCTCGTCGCCTCCTTCGTCCGTCTCGCGCTCAATCCCGCCGTGCTGGAGTATCAAATCCGTGGCGAGACGCCGATCCTCAACTGGCAGCTCTACGCTTACAGCCTCTCCGCGCTCGCGATGTTTTTCGCCGCCTTCTGGCTCACACCGCCAACGCATCTTTGGGGCAAAATCAACCTGCGCGGCCTGTTCGGCTCCCTCGGCGGCATTTTGCTCTTCCTGCTGCTCAACATCGAAATCGCCGACGCCTTCACGCCGGCGGGTCAGCGCTCGATCACCTTCGACTTCAGCGGCAATCTGGCCCGTGACATGACCTACACGATCTCGTGGGCCTTGTTTGCGCTCACCTTGCTTATGCTCGGCATCTGGAAGCGCAATCCACCGACACGCTATGCCGGCATCGGCCTGCTCGCGGTTACGTTGTTGAAACTCTTCCTGCACGATCTCGCCAACATCGACAGCGGCTACCGCATCGGCGCCTTGATCGCTGTTGCCATCATCGCCCTCGTCGCCTCGTTTCTTTATCAGCGTTTCCTCACCGAGGACAAAAGTACTCCAGAGCTTTAGCTCGTCTTTCCCGGCCCCCAGAACGAGCTGAAGCTCATTACTACTTTCCAATCATGAACCCGCATCCCCTGCTCCTTGCTTTGTGCTTCTCCATGACCGCCAGCGCCGCTGATTTCGCCGCGTGGACGCACCGTCAGACCGTGCGCATCGCGCAGCCCGGCCTCACACGCCTCGAACTTGAATCCGCGCTGCTTGATTCCTCGCGCACCACTGGCGGAGCACCGTTTCACGATCTGCGTGTCATCAGTCCGTCCGGCGTTGAAACGCCCTACATCATCGCTTTGCCGCGCACCATGCGTCCGGCGAGCGTCGGAGCCGTCGGCTTCAAGGTCACGCTGAATCCGACCGCCACCGTGCTCGAATTTCAGCCGCCTGACGCCTTCACGATCCAGGAACTGGTGCTGAAGACCAACGGCGAAAACTTCATCAAGGCCGCCACGCTCGAAGCCAGCAGCGACGGCACGACGTGGCAGACGCTCAGCAGCGGCGAAGTGCTCTGCCGCCAGAATGGCACCGAGCGTTTGCGGCTCCAAATCGCACCGGCGTTGTGGAAGCACTTCCGCATCACCATCGACGACTCACGCACCGGACCCGTCGCCTTCACCGGCGCTCAAATCGTGCGCGAACTGCCGGAGCTGCGCACCGTTCCGCATTCAGCGACCATTCGATCCCGCACCGAAGAAAAGGGTGCCACGCGCCTCACGCTTGATCTCGGCACTTCAAATGTGCTGCTCGGGTCCGTGCGCGTTCACACGCCCGAACTCGTGTTTCAGCGGGTGTCCACGCTCTTGAACACGACGCACACGCTGTTCCGCATCCAGCACGAAGGATTCACGGCTGAAGACCTCGAAATCCCCGCGCATCAGCTCGCGGCCAAACGCGAAGTCGAACTCGTCATCCACAACGGTGACAGTCCGCCGCTGCGCATCGACCGCGTTGAGGTCACGCGTCATCTGGTGCCCCTCGTGTTTCAAGCCGACACCGCTGGTGACTGGCAGCTCTACATCGGCAACGCGCAGGCATCCGAACCACGTTACGACATCGCCGCGCTCAGCGACAAACTGCGCGATGCGAGCGCCAACTCCGCCACGGCCAGCGCCGTCGAAGCAAACGCCGAATTTCGCAAGACCGCCACCGCTCCCGAAGTCGGCGAAACAGGCGCAGCCATCGATGTCTCGGCGTGGTCATTCCGACGGGCGATTCAGTTCAGCGAAGTCGGCGTTATTGAGCTGGAACTCGATCCCGCCGTACTCGCCCGCTGCGAGAATGATCTCAACGACGTGCGGATCGTTCGTGAAGGCCGCCAGGTTCCCTTCCTCGCCATCAAACCGGGCCTGGAACGTGAACGTGCCGTCCCCTTCGCCGAAGTTACCGATCCGAAGGTTCCGAGCTGGTCCAAGTGGGACATCACCATGCCCTTTGCCAATTTCCCAGGCAGCACCCTGCTGCTCGACTCGCCCACGCCTTTGTTCAGACGCACTCTGAGCGTCACCGAACAGATTCACAACGAGCAGGGCCACTTCGAGCGCATTCTCGGCACCGCGAACTGGCAGCGCACGCCGGGGCAGACGCCCAACACTTTCCACCTTCCCCTCTACACCGCCCCACGGGCCGAAACGATTCGCCTTAGCACCGACAACGGCGACAACGCACCTCTCCAACTCACCAGCGTGCGCGTCGTCTATCCCGTGGTGCGTCTCCTCTTCCGCGTGCCCGACACCAAGCCCGTGCATGTCTGCTACGGCAACCGCCGCGCCCCCCGCACCCGCTACGACCTCCAGCTAGTCCGCCGTGAGTTTGAAACCGCCACCAAAGTCGCCGCCACGCTCGGAGATGAGGAGAAGCTCCCCGGTTACGAAGCTGATCCGGCCTACGCTTCCGGCAAAGGCAGCCCCTGGCTCTGGGCCGCGCTGGCGCTGGTCGTCGGTGCGCTGCTGTGGATCGTGGCGAAGATGCTGCCGAAGGCGGCGGTTTAATCAAAGCGAGCAAGCGTCTCCTCGAACTCCGTATGTGCACAGTAGTGAAGGCAATTTAGCCATCTATGGACACCTTTTCAGAACCTATCCCGCCTTTTGAGCGTTTCGGCTTTGATATCATCGACCGAGCTTTTGGAGGTCCCCAGCTTCAACCATGGGAAAATGATTATGCGCGAATTTTTTGGCAGTGCCTGGAAGTGGCAAACGGAGGATTTGAACAATGGATCGGCAACACGGGAAAAGCAGGTGTCATCGAGACCCTGGAGGCGCTCGAGCGCTTTTCGCTCTTTGAGGCACTTCGAATCACCAAGGAAGTTTTCGACCTCGTAAATCTCGACACATACGACGAGAACGCTCATTATGAGCATCTGAATAAAACCATCGATTGGTTCGCGAAGCTCCGAGTGCTTGACGAAGCTTTTTGGGGTGAGATTGAGAACATTCATGGAACGCTGAAGACCGTTCACCAGAGCCGTATCGTGGAAATGCAATGAATCGCGGCCTGAAGGGCCGCCGGATTCAGCCCAGGGCGCAGCGCAGCCAGCCCTGGGTTCTCTCCATGCGATCCCTTCTTCCCAAAGTCGCGCTCTGAAGGAGCGCGGGAGACCTTTCTTCAGTCCCAGACATACCTCTCGTCATACTCGACCTCATACCGCTTCAGAAACCGCCGAAACTCCTCCTGAAACGTCACCACGCGATGATGCTCCTGCTGTGTGCGGATGTATTCACGCACCTCGTCCATATTGGACTGGCTCACGGAAAAAGCGCCGTAGCCGTTCTGCCAATGGAAATTCTGCAAAACTGGCAACTGCTGTTGCAACCATCCCGTGGACCCGGTTTTCACCTGGCCCACAATCACGCTGAGTGGCTCCGTGCGCGACAGCAGGAAAAGCAAATGCGCGTGATCCGGTTCCGTGTTGATCTCGACCGGTGTGCAGCCAAGATCGCGCAAAATGCCGCCCATGTAGGCATGCAGTTCGGGATGCAGATGACGCGGGATCACTCGTTCACGATTCTTCGTGGAGAAGATGAGATGGACGTAAATCTTCGACAAGGATTGAGGCATGGCAGGCGAAAGAACGTGTTCCCGCGCCCCTTCAGGGCGCTCCCTGAATCAACGATGCCTACGGGCATCGCGCAACCCAGGGCTTGCCGCTACGCGTCTGCGCCCTGGGCTGAGTCCGTGGGTCTTTCAGACCCGGGTTGCTGGAGCGGGAAACAAAGTCAAGGCTGCGCCGGTCAATCATCGTACCAGCAACCGTCTTGACCACCTTAACTCTCTTGACGCGCAGTTCTTGACCGGCATCCGCCTTGACCGCGAAGCGCCCCTTGCAACCCCGCCCCTCATGCGGACGTTAGCTTAAACCAACCCCCACCATGAGCGACACGACTGCCACCGCCCACAAATTTACCAACGCCCTCGCCAAGGAGCGTTCGCCTTACTTGCTTCAGCACGCGCACAATCCCGTGAACTGGCTGCCGTGGGGCGATGAGGCCTTTGCGAAGGCCAAGGCCGAGGACAAGCCGATCTTCCTCTCGTCCGGTTACTCGACCTGCCACTGGTGCCACGTTATGGAGCGTGAGTCGTTTGAGAACGAGGAAGTCGCCAAGCTGATCAACGAAAACTTCATCCCCATCAAAGTCGATCGTGAGGAGCGGCCCGACGTCGATCTCACCTACATGACCTACGTCCAGGCCGCCAGCGGCCACGGCGGCTGGCCGATGAGCGTCTTCCTCACGCCGGAGCTGAAGCCGTTCTATGGCGGCACCTACTATCCGCCGGAGAACACACCCGGTCGCATCGGCTTTAAGAACCTGCTCAACGAGCTGCACAAGGTTTGGACGGAGGACCGTAAAGGCATCGACGAACGTGCCGCGCGCTCCGTGGAGAAGCTGCAGGAGCATCTCGACAACGAAAACACCGCCGTCGCCGACATCAATCACGACACGCTCGTGCAGAAGGCCTACGACGACCTCTCCGGCTCCTTCGATTACCATGAAGGCGGCTTCGGCGGCGCGCCGAAGTTCCCCCGGCCCACCACACTGAACCTGCTCATGCGCATCCATCGCATCCTCGCCGAGCGGAAGGACAACGATCGCGAATCCGAGAGCAACTGGGCGATGGAGATGACCGTCAAAACCCTGCGCGGCATGGCCAACGGCGGCATGCGCGACCACGTCGGCGGCGGCTTCCATCGCTACAGCGTCGATGCCTACTGGCACATCCCGCACTACGAGAAGATGCTCTACGATCAGGCGCAGCTTCTCACAGCGTATGTCGAAGGCTGGCAGATCACGCAGACCGCGCTCTTTGAAACCATCACGCGCAACACCATCGCCTATCTCAAGCGCGACCTGCGCCACAAAGACGGCGGCTTCTTCTCCGCCGAAGACGCCGACAGCCTCTCCGCAGCCGATGCCGCGCACAAAACCGAAGGCGCGTTCTACGTTTGGAAAGCCGCCGAGATCGACGAACTCCTCGGCAAGGAAAACGGCAGCATCTTCCGCTACGCCTACGGCGCCCGCCGCGACGGCAACGCACGGCCTGAAAGCGATCCGCAGGGCGAGCTCAAGGGCCTGAACACCCTCTACCGCGCCGTGTCCTTCAAGAAGACTGGCGAGTTCTTCAAAAAATCCGCCGAGGAGATCAAGACCATCATCGACGAGGGCTTGGTGAAACTGTTTGAAGCCCGTAACAAACGCCCGCACCCGCATCTCGACGACAAAATCATCGCCGCCTGGAACGGCCTCATGATCGCTGGCCTCGCCCGTGCCGGAGCCGCCCTTGGCGATGCCGAAACGATCTCGCTCGCCGCACAAGCCGCGCAGTTCATCCACGATCAGCTCTGCACCACGCCCGGCAAAGGCCTGCACCGCTCCTGGCGCGAGGGCGAGCGCGGTCCGAAGGCCTTTGCCATCGACTACGCCTGCCTCATCAACGGTCTGCTCGATCTCTACCAAGCCTCCTTCGATGTGAAATGGCTCCAGTGGGCCGTCAAATTGCAAAGTGAGATGGACGCCCTGTTCCTCGACACCAAAAACGGCGGCTACTACAGCGTCCACACCGACATGCCGAACAGCGTCCTCCGCATCAAGGAAGACTACGACGGTGCCGAGCCTTCACCGAACTCCCTCGCCGCCCTCAACCTCGTGCGCCTCAGCGCCCTGCTCGCCAAAGACACCTGGAAGCAGCAGGCCGAAAAAATCTTCGCCCTGTTCGGCTCCACGCTGCAAAGCAGCCCGTCCTCCGTGCCAGTCATGGCCATCGCCTTCGATCTGCACCATCGCGGCAAACAGCAAATCGTCCTCGCCGGTGATTCCACCACACCCGAGTTCAAAGCCCTCACCAAACATCTGCACAGCAAGTTCCTGCCTAACGCCGCCCTCCTCCACGCAGATGGCAGCACAGGCCAAGCATGGCTCGCGACACACAACGAAGCCCTCGCCGGCATGAAACCCGTCAGCGACAAACCTGCCGCCTACGTCTGCCAAAACTTCACCTGCCAGGCACCTGTGACAACGGTGGAGGAGTTGGAGAAGGTGTTGGGGAAATAGTTTGAGCCAGAATGCGCGTCATCAAGCCATCCACGCTCATTCGCTGGGCGGAGAGACATCCGGCAGCAGCGCCATCGGTGCTGCGGTGGTTTGAAATCACCCGCAAAGCATCCTGGAAGTCGCTGACAGAAATCCGTCGCGACTTTCCGCAGACGGACATGGTCAAAGTCGAAAGCCTGCGTCCGGTGTTCGTCTTCAACATCGCCGGTAACAACTTCCGACTCATCGCCGCCGTTCATTTCAACACCCGCAGGGTTTTCCTCTTGGATTTTCTCAGCCATGCCGAATACTCCAAGGAAGTCTGGAAGAAAAAACTCTGACACGCCATGCCCCGCGCTTCGACAGCCTCTCAGATTCGCAAACTACCGGATACCATTTCCGGTCTGTGGGCACTATCCGCTCTGACGCCATTCCCCAGTCGTGCCGCCTATGAAGAAGCCGCCAGCCTGTGCAATCGCTTCGCTGTCCGCCGCCTCAACGTCGTCCAACGTGAGTATTTCCGCGAGCTGCTGGAACTCGTCGAAGACTACGAGGCCGAACATGGCGAAGAAGCCAAGACGCTGCGAGAGCTGAAACGACTTGCTACGCGGCGGACAACCTCGGCTCATTGACCTGCCAAATGCCTGTCCCAGACTTTCAATCCATGATGCTGCCAGTGCTGCGACGAGCAGCGCTTGCAGAACCCGGCACGATAGGTTCTTCGGACATGCGTGAAGCGGTCATCTACGAATTCAAACTGACTGATGCCGATCTGGTTGAACTCACGCCCAGCGGCAAAGAAGGCACGCTCGTCAACCGAGTTGCGTGGGCCATTGTTCATCTGCGCAAAGCACTCGCACTTGCCACGCCAGAGCGTGGCCGATATTCCATTACCGAACGAGGCAAGACGCTTCTCGCTCAATACAAAGACCGCATTGATCTGAAGATCCTTCGGCAGTTCGAGGAGCACCGGCTTTTCGTCCGTGACAAACGACGAGATTCAGATGCGGCAAACGGCAAAACCGAGGAGGAAAGTGAGGAAAGTGGAACCGCGCCACTCGAACGCCTCGAATCTGCGCACCAACTCTTGCGCAGTGCTGTCAGAGTCGATCTGCTCCAATTAATCCGCAAATGCACTCCCGCTTTCTTCGAGCGCCTCGTCATCGAACTGCTCGTGAAAATGGGCTACGGCGGTTCGTTGCGTGATGCCGCGCAGGTTGTTGGCAAATCAGGCGATGGCGGCATCGACGGCATCATCAAAGAAGACAAACTCGGCCTTGCTGCCATCTACGTTCAAGCGAAGCGCTGGCTCGACAAGACTGTCGGCAGACCGGATGTGCAGCAGTTCGCCGGTGCTCTCGCTGGCAACAAAGCCACCAAAGGCATCTTCATCACGACCTCCACCTTAACCAAAGAGGCCGTCGAGTTCGCCAAGAACGTCAGCAACAGCAAGATCGTCCTCATCGACGGTGACGAGTTGGCCGAACTCATGATCGACCACAACGTCGGCGTCTCGGTCGCTCAAGTCTATGAGGTGAAGCGCATTGATTCCGACTACTTCGCCGAAGGTGAGTGATTCTGCGATCCCGAAGGGATCATCGAAGGCAGCCAGGGGGCGAATGGCCCCTGAATGACCTGCGAACCCCACGTGCCCCGTGGCCACATGCCGCAGGGAGGCTAGGATTTCAGGATGCCCACTCGAGCTTTAGGAGGCGAAGATCCGGTTTCCCGGATCTGCGGCCCCCGGCTGTTTTTTGCTGCAATCCCGTTCTTGTTTTTGCCCGCCTTCATCGCTAAATCACGGGCATGTCCCTCCAGCAAGATCGCGAAGAACTCCGTCAAATCCTCAAGGCCAAGTCCGTCAAGACCGGCAAATTCACCCTCGCCTCCGGCAAGGAGAGCGACCTTTACGTCGATTGCCGCGTAACCACGCTCGACTCACGCGGCGCGGTGCTCGTGGGACGCGTGCTGCATGACCTGCTGCGCCAGGAAGAGGCGAAGCGCGGCCTCAGCATCGGCTCGCTTGGCGGCCTGACGATGGGCGCGGACCCCATCACGCTCGCGGTGGCGATGAGTTCCAGCCTCGCGGGCGATGCGACGCCGGTGCAGGCGTTTGTGGTGCGCAAGGAGCCGAAAGGCCACGGCCGGGGCAAGCGCATCGAGGGCAATTTCATCACCTCGCAGCCCGTCGTCGTCGTCGATGACGTGATCACCACCGGTGGATCGACTTTGAAGGCCATCGAGGCCATCGAGGAAGAAGGCGGCAAGGTCGCCTTTGCCCTCATCCTGGTGGACCGCTCTGAAGGCGGTCGTGAGGCCATCGAAAGCAAAGGGTACCCGGTCGTCGCCGCGTTCACGCGGGCGGATTTGGTGTAGATTCGAATGGCAGTCGAATCCGCTTGGACCATTCGGCTTCGATTGCCAATCGAAGCTACTTGAGGCGCACCTGCGCGTGGTAAATCGCGGCTTTGTTGCCTTCGTGGCTGGAGTAGTAGGTCACATGCAGCACCTCATCGTGCCAGTAGAGGCCGGGATAGCTGCAATCGCCGCCGCTGGGCAGTTCGAGCAGCGGGGTGAGGCTGTTTGAGGTCAAAGTGTAAAGCACCATGTGCGCTCCGGGCGTGGCGCCAAAGCCGCGTGAGCCGGCGATGAGCCGGCCATCCGGCAGCTCGATGAAATTCGGCCCGCCGAGCGGCACTCCGGCAGAGGCCCAGATCCATTCGCGGTAGGGAGCCTTCGCGAGGCCAATGGCTCCTTTGCGGTCACCGCCCTGGCGTGCGACCAAGGCCAGTGCGCTGCCGTCTTTGAGAAAGCGTAGCGTGGTTTCCGCAGGCTGGCCGGGCACCTGCATGATTGAGGAAAGCTGCCAGACGGAGCCATCGGTGCTGGCGTAAGTTTTGAGCGACCATTCCGGCTCGGGCGCGGGACCGCCGGAGTTTGGGTGGATGTTGAAGCTGGCCGCGTAGAAGCGTTTGTCCGTCGGATTGATCGTCGCACGCCAGAGTGTGTCGCCTTTGGCGAGGAGTTTTTGCAGCGGTGTCCACACCTTGCCATCCTGCGTGGTGGCGTAGCGCGACTGCCGACCCTGCGCGGCGGAATGGCCGGCGCAAAGCAGGTACAGCCGCTTGTTATCTGGCGTGACGATGAGCTTGGGATCACGCAGATCGGTGCCTGCCTCGGCGATCGTGCCCTGGTCGATCCACACCTTGCCGGTGGAGGAGAGCAGGATGCGGATGACTCCCTCGCCCGTGGCCGAGCTGGCCTCGCGGAAGCAGCAGTAAAACAGGTTTTGGAACCGCGTGAGGTCGGTGAAAGCGTTGTGACCGGCCTGATCCCAGATTTTTTCCACGGACACCAGCTCCGCTTTGGGCACCTGCGCGTGCAGCAGGCTGGTAAGGAGCCCAAGGGAGCCGAGAACGATGGAAAACAGGCGTGTAGTCATGACAGCGGTGAACATACGCGGCACGCGCGGCTTTTTACTTCGTCATCTCCTCCTGCATGATCTGCATGACCTTGGGCATGATGACTTTCATCTTCTCCTGGGTCATCGCCATCACGTCTCCCACCATGGCCGCCTGCTTTGAGACGAGCATCTGGCCGGTGGGCGTTTCCATGTGGGCGATGATGTCCGCGGCCTCCTTTTCGGAGAAATTCTTGCCATAAGCCTCAATGAGATCCGGCTTCATCTTCTCCCAGCTCATCATTTCCAGGAGCGTTTCCTTCACTTTTTTGATGGCCTTGTGAAACTTGTCCTGCTGCTCCTGCGGCAGCGCCTTGATCTGGTCTGAGCTGGTGCCGAGGCCGGATTCAAAGCCGGCCACGAGGGAGGTTTCGAACTGCTTCTGCACCTGCAGGACGGTCATGAGTTTCTCGATTGACGCACGGTGGGAGGCGGCCAGCTCCGCGTTCGCGGTGGCAAGGGTCAGGACGAGGGTGGCAAGGGTGAGGAGCTTTTTCATGGGTGTGGACCGCAATCAGCGGATTAGGAGCATGATTTAGCGCATCCGGGTGCAAACGTGAAGGCCAAACCGTCGCCGCACGAAAAAATCACCGATTCTTTGGCCGTGTGGCAAAGAACAGCGCGATGCCGAGGCAGGCGACGAGGAAGGTGCCGAAGGTCATCACCGTGAGCACGAGATCACGCAGGTCTTTGTTCGGGATGAAGCCGAGCTTGTGGAAGTTGGTGAAGATGGTGGCCTCAAACTGGCGCTGCTTGTCCGTGTGGCGGGTGACGCTGCCGGTGGTGGTGGAGACATAGACGCGCGTGTCCAGCGCGTCACCGGTGTCGAACCGATGCACCGGCAGGATGCGGAAGATGTTGAGGTACTCGTTGTTGAAGGCGGTGAGGAAGTCCGTCTTTTTCACCTCGGCTCCGGCGAGGAAATTTTTGGCGATCTCGGTCGCGTAGGCCTCATCCTGGGCAGGATCGGCCCTGCCATCGACGGCACTGACGTATTGCGGCGCACGCGATGCCTTCGTGTAAATCTGATACCAGGGCTGGCCGCCGATGCCGCGCAGATTGACCGCTTGCACCTCGGGATTCGGCTCGCTGAGCTTGGAGACGGCCTCGGCCACGGTGAGCTTGATCGCGTTCACATCCATGCCGCCGCCAGAGGGCCGTGCGGAAGGCGGCGGCGCCTGCGTGCGCGTCATGACGTTGTGAATGACCCCGCTGCCGGAGGCAAGGAGGACGGAAAGGCTGAAGGCGAGGCCGAGCCAGCGGTGGAGTTTGCGGATGAGGCGGGAGGACATGAGTGAAGACGTGAGAAGTGAGAGGTCAGAGGTGAAAGGGCATGGAGCCTGGCGCAAGTGACGCCAGGCTCTACACCCAACAGATCACCACTTGAATTCCACGCCAGCGTAGAACGCGCGGCCGTCACCTGGGAGGAAGACGGCGCTTTGGGCGGGAATGGTGGCGTTTTGGACGACGCCGGTGGTAGGGGAGTAGTTTTTGTCGGTGAGGTTGCGGGCCTCGACGAAGAAGGAAGTGCCTTTCTTGGTGCGATAGCCGAATTTCAGCCCCAGCAGCGCATACGGGTCGGCAAAGGTCGTGCGAGCGAGATCGACGGCGAATTTGTGCGGTGACCATTCGACGTTTGGACCGAAGTAGAAGCCGCAGGGATGCTCATAGAGCATCTCGGCGCGGTAGTAGAACGGCGGGATGCCCGGCAGCATGCGGTCGCCAAAGGCGGCATCCTTGGCAAAGCGAAAGTCATTCCACAGGAAGTTCTGGCGCAGTACAACGCGGTCGTAGTCGCTGTCTCCCGAGGTGGTCAGGTTGCGCAGCAGATCCGCGTTCAGCGCAAACTCGACACCCTGATGGATGGTGCGGCCCGCGTTGGTGGTGAGCGTGGCATTGCCAGGAACACCGAGCGTGAGCATCTCGTCATCCAGCCACGCGTAGTAATAGCTGAAGTCCCAGGCGACACGACCGGCCTCGCCACGCGTGCCGATTTCGAGCGTCGTGGCCGTTTGCGGCTTCAAAGCGACAAGCGCGGGCACACCCGCGCCGATGGCGGTCAGCTCACCAAAGGACGGCGGCTCAAAGCTGCGGCTGGCATTGAAGTACACCTGCGATTGCGGCGTCACCTCCCACAGCAGGCCCAGTTTCGGGCTGAAGCCCCAGAATTCCTGACGGTCAGAGTTGTTCAGGCCAAACAGCGTCTCCTCGTTCAAATCACGATTCGCATAGGTGACGGAGGAGCCGACAATGAAGGACAGTGTGTCGGTGAGATGAAGCTGGTCCTGGAAGTAGAAATTCAGGTTCATCGACTGAGTCCGGTTTTGCGCAAGCAGGGCGCCGCGATTGCCGCCGACGTTGGCATAGCGGTCATCCTCCGTGTTGCCATACATGAAGCCGACACCCACTGTCACGTCGTTGTCGAGGCCGAGCAGATGCTTGCGACCGTCGTAACGCAGATCGAAGCCGACGTCGTTGCTGAGCTGGTCGATCACCTGGAAAATGGGGTGATCCAGGTCTTTCCAGGACCAGAACAGGGAGAAGGCCAGCGTGTTGTCGCCATCGGAGTAGGTCAGCTTGTTAGCAAGGCGGAGAAGCTGATAATCACGCCGTTGGCGGCCCGCCAGACTGGCGGCGTTGGCCTGCTGTGGATTGGCCTCAAACTGCGCCTTCGTCAGCGAGCCTGGGAGCTGCGACTTGCTGTCCACCCAGGTGATGAAGAAGCGGTTTTCGAGGTTTGCGCTGAGCTTCGTGCCGATGTTGGCGAAGATGCGCAGGCTCTCCTGCTCGCTCCAGTCACGAAAGCCGTCCGAGTGCGAGGCGGTGATGCTGGCGTACACGTCCGTGTCTCCGCTGACGAAACCGGAGGAGATTTGAGCGCGCCGCGTGTTGAAGCTGCCGACCTCAAAACGCGCCTGGAACGGACTGGCCGTGTGACCGGTGTTGGAGATGAAATTGACCGCCCCACCGAGCGTGGTGCCGCCGTATTGCAGCGCGTTCGCGCCGCGATAGACCTCAATGTAATTCGAGGTCAACGGCTCCACGGCCTGCATGTCAAAGCCGCCGTCCGCGAGGTTCAAGGGCACGCCGTCCTGCATCAGCCACAAGCCACGGCCGTGGAAAGTGCGCTGGATGCCGCTGCCGCGGATGGACAGACGCGACTCCTCCGCGCCGAAGCGCGACTGGATCAACACACCAGGCGCGAAGTCGAGCGCGTCCTTGAGCGTGCTGGCACGGCCGCGTTTGTACTCCTCGGCATCGACGACACCCGCGCCACCGGGGATGGTTTTGGCGAGTTGTTCCTTCTTTTCCTCGACACTCGGAATGGTGAGCGAGGGTGATTTTTGCGCCGTGATGACGACCTCGTTAAGAGTCGTCGAGGGTTTGCTGGGAGTGGCGGTCTGCGCGAGCGCGGCACCGGTGACTGAGAGTAGAATGAGAGTATAAAAGGGTTTCATGGGATGAGAGCTGAGAGAAAGCCAGCCGCGTGGATGACGGCATGCGCATGGGAGGTAGGCCGGACTTTTTAGTCCGGCGGTTCAGTGGATCGAACTTGGAAGTTCGATTTACATTCAAGCCAGCCCGCGTCGTGGCGGTGGCGTCTCTGGTCTCTCGCTTCGTTTCACGCTGCATGCGCGAATCATCACGAATGAAATTTCTTCTGCCGCAGGAGTGATCAGCGCCATGAGCGTCACCAGCACGGCGTCCAGTTTCTTCATGGCCTGACCTGTCTGCCGCGGCTGGTTTTGATCTGATTCACGGCCTTCCTTCACCGTCTGGCACAAAGGGCAGCCATGCTGGCCGTCAAAGGTCTTCTGCACGGCCTCAATCATCGCGCCTTCAGCCGCATAGGAGATCAGCATGCCCGTCCACGCGATGCCTTGAATCACCGCCCAGTGAAGGCCGAGCGAAAGGCACACCAGCAGCACGATCCCGCGCTGCGCGAGGCGCGCCGAAGGTCGGGTTGGGACGGCGGGAGACATGGGCGGCGATTATGGAAGCGGGAAGGGAGGTGTCAACACATGCGCCGGGTTACTTCTCACGCACGAGCCGCAGGCTGCGGATGTCGTACATCTTCGCGTCCCCTCCGAGGGCTTTGACGGCGTCCTCACGGTTTAGCGTGGCACAGGCGGCGATGATTTCGAGCCTGGGCAGGCCGCCGGACTCGTTGCGTGTGACTTTCACGATGCGCACGCCTTCCATCTTGGAAAGCGCGCTTTCGACCTTGTGGGTGCAATGAATGCACATGATGCCGGCGACCTCGCCGTGATAGACAAACTGGACTGGATCACCTGCGACGCAGGAGGTGATGGCGATGAGACTGAGGAGGAGTGAGAGAAGGTGTTTCATGGAGTTGGTGTCATTGATCGGGGTGGTCGAGAAGCCGCCGCACATCACGGCTGAGATGCTCGGTCATGAGCAGGGCGATCTCGGATTGCGGGTGGAAGACAGAGTAATAACCACGCACACGGCCCTGGCGGTCGATGAGGACCAGCCGGAGGTCGTGCTCATAGAGGTCGAGCGGATTGAGGCGCTTTTCCTCCGGGATGGGCGCGGGCGCCTGAAGTTGCAGCTCATGGGTCATGTAGTCCCAGATGGACTGCTGATTCCCGGTGACGAACCACCAGGGATCTTCAGGCTTTGCGCCGACGCCCTCGGCGTAAGCTTTGAGAAAGCCTGCTGTGTCGCGCTCGGGTGCCACCGCGAGCGAGACCTGATGAAAATCAGGCCGGGCGTGGTGCGCGGCGTTCAGTTTCTGCATCTGAGCCACGACAGCGGCGCAACCATGCGGGCATACCGTGTACAAGCAGGCCATCACCGTGACTTTGCCACGCAGGGAGGAGAGCTTCACGCTTTGCCCGCTGCGTTCGGTGACTTCGAGATCGCCCTGGATGTGAGCGATGACTGGCAGCGGGGGCTGCGGGAGCGTTTGATTGAGATAACGCCCGAACAGCAGCACGCCCGCGAGCGAAAGGCCTATGCCGAAGACGATGCGCAGCCATGCGCCGGTGCTGATCTGATGCTCAGCACCGGCGGATGAGTAACGAATGCCCGAGGGCGCGGCGTTGGGAGGTGAGTCCGGCATCGTGTTATTCGACGGGGATTTTTTGCAGCTCGGCCTCGGTCCACATCGCGGCGCGGGCTTTTTCAGCCTCGCGGACGGCCTTGACCTCGTCAGGTGTGACGGCGGATGCCTTGTTGCCAAACGCGTCACGCACATAGGTCAGCACATCGGCGATCTGTGTGTCGCTGAGCACCGACCCCTGCGGCGGCATGAGCGGCGCAGGCGTGGCAAAAGGCTTGCCATTGATGGTGACGGGGCCGGTGAAGCCATGGAGCACCATGCGGATCATGCGGTCCGGCTTTTTCGCCGCAGTCCAGTCCGAACCTGCCAGCGGCGGGAACATGCCGGGCAGGCCGAGGCCGGTGGGCTGATGACAGGCGAAGCAGACCTGCATGTAAACGGTCTGGCCGCGAGTCACGGCGGCATCCTGGGCATGCAGCCCGGAGTTGAGTGAAAACAGCGCGAGCGCCGTGATGGAGAGGGTGGTTTTGAAAGGAGACATGGAATGATGAAGGGCGGGAACCGAAAAGAGGATGACGGGCGGCATGCGGGTTCCCTGTGGGCATGGCACGGCCGTTTTGAGGATGCGAAAGGCTGGCACACACGCGGCGGACGCAACGGCATCGACATGCCGGACTGCGGATGGACGCATGATGCGTCCGCGTTGTCTCAACCAACGAGAATCTAAACAGCGCCGCGTCGTGGCGGCGGCACGGGAGGACGCAGCGCCCTCTCAAAGGATGCTTGCTTCAGCTCCGTGCTGAGGATGACAAAGGCTGGCGGCGTGAGAACCGCTCGCTCCAGCACGATGAAAGCGAGCAGCAGCTTCTTGTGCGTCTCCTTCTTCTGCCTCGGATCCTTTTTCTCCTTCTGGGTCCCGGTCCATACCGCGCCGCACAGGGCGCAGGGGTGCTCGGTGTCAAAAGTCTGGCTCATGCCGGTGAGCAGCGAGCCTTCCTGAATGGAATAAGTGACAATCATGCCCGCCCACGCGGCGGATTGCAGCACAACCCAGTGCAGCCCGATGGAGAAAACCAGGGCGGCGATGAGAAGGGTGCGTGCGAGTTGGCGGAGCATGATCGAGAGCCTCCGGCGATTCTGCGCATGCCGCGCAGAACCGCCGGAGGGCATGGGGTGTGATTATTTGCCTTTGTAGATGTCGTGGCAGGCCTTGCAGTTGACGGCTTTTTTGAAGTCGCTCACACCGGAAGCATCTTTGGCCTGGACTTTCTTCACGGCACCGATGAGCGCCTGGCATTTTTCCACCCACTTGGCCTTGTCGCCCTTGCCCGGAGTCTCGCCGCACATGGCGGTGTAAACTTTGAGCAGTTCGGCCAGATCAGCGTCGGTGGCCTCGCCTTTGCCGACCTTCTTGCACAGGGCGTCTTCAGGCTTGTGGTACTTCTTCATGGCGTCCTTGATGACGTCATTGGCGGCGGCGGAACCGAGTCCGACGGCCAGGAACAGGAGGGCGAATGCTGTTTTCTTCATGTGGTGTTGTCAGGTTTGTGGTGTGTGTTGGGTCTTCAAATCTGTAGCATGAGCCACAGATCGGAAATTTGTCGCCCCCGCCCGGAAAACGGCCGGACGGAGGCGTCTGAAGAAACGAGGCTTTCGCCTCGAACTCTGCTCTCCAGAAAGAGCCTCCACGGCAGTCATGCGTGAAATGCATGCAGGCCCGTGTGCCTGCCGCGCGATGCTGCCGTTATCAGGAGGTGGGCCGAACCGGAAATCCATGCGCTGCCTTCAGTCGGCAGCACGGTTTCACAGGTTCAAGCCAAAGACCGCCGGGGCGGTGGTGTGTCCGGTATGCGATTCAGCACCTGAAGCTTGGCTTCGACACGGACGGGATAAACAGAGGGCGGCGGACCGCTGATGATGATGGCGGGAACAACGTCCGCGATGAGGTGCAGCTTGAGCTTGCCATCTGCCTTGGGTGCCTGCTTTTCATCCGCCGGGGTGCCCTCGGTCGTTTTGGCCAGCTTGCAGAGCGGGCAGGGATGCGCTCCATCGAACGTCTCGCTCACTCCCTGCGCCACCGAGCCTTTCTCCAGGCTGTAGGAAACCAGCATGCCAGCCCAGGCGGCCGACTGGATGACGACGGTGTGCAGCCCGATGGAAACCATCAGGCCAAGCACCATGATCCATCGTGCGGCTGCGAACATGGCGATCATTCAAGCGCGGAAGCGTTTGGAGAACAATGAAAAAAATGCCATGGAGAGAAAACAAGCTCACTTCATCGTCTCAAACCACGCCAGCATGTCGAGGATCTGCTCCGCTTTGAGCGAGTTCAGCAAACCAGCGGGCATGGGCGAGATTTCGGAGATGCTGCGCTGCTTGATCATCGCTTTGCCGATCTCGACGGTCTCTGGAGTGAGCGGATTGGGCTTCAGCACCACACGCTCATCGTCTTCGCTCTCCAGGCTGCCGCTGAGGGTTTTGCCATCGCTTGTTTGCACCGTCACGAGGCGGAATTTCTCGTCGATGAACTTCGAGGGACTCAAGATGTGATCCAGCAGATCCTTCCGGCCAAACCGGGCCGAGACCAACGTGAGATCCGGCCCGAACACACCGGCGGGAAGTGTGGGATCGGCGCTCACGCGATGGCAGAACACGCACTGTGTGCGAATCAAGGCGTCGCGTGCGCTGTCGCGGTTGCGTGTTTTCGCGTCCATCTTTGCCAGCAGCGGCTCCAGGTCTTCGAGTTTCCAATTTTTGAAGGTGTGGCCCGGCAGCGCATGCGGTGAAAGTGTGGCGGGCTTTGGCGGATGAATCAGCGCGGCCAGTTGCACCGCTTCCTCCGGCTTCAGCGCCGCCGCCAGCTCGCTGCGCGTGTCGCTGATCGCTTTGAAGAAGGTCGAGGCCCCGTTCATCTTCTCCGCCTTGTTCAGCGCCTCAAACACCACCTTCCGCTGCTCTAGCGTCCAGCCGTCCTTCAAATAGCGCAGCATGAAGGGGTAAAACAGCCGGTCCTCGGATGACGTGGCCGCTTTGAGCAACGGCATCGTTTTCTCGATGACGGTCGGAGACTTCAAATAAACAAGCAGACGGCAGAGTTCGCGGTTGAGGAAGGTTTCATCTGCCGGATAGGCCGCCCAGGTGTGCAGCTTGTCTTGGGTAGGAGGCTCACCGTGACGTGAGATCGCGACGGAGATGACACGGAGAGCATCCAGCGTCGGTTTGGGGGCAGATTTCATCACCGCGTCGAGAATCGGCTCCAGATCAGTTTTTTCGCCGACACGGGCCAGCGCGAGGAGTTCATGCATCAGGCCGGATTGAAGGGCTTTTTCGTGCCAGCCGGCCACAGGGCGGTCTTCGAGTTTCATGCGTTCGACATGCTGCTCGAAACGCGCCTCGTTGCCACGGGGGGAGATGGACAAGGCTGACTTATCTGACCTGTTTGATGCATAAGCCACCCGATACAGCCCGCTCTGCGTGCCACGACCTCCCGTAGTGAACCACATCGCGCCATCCGGGCCGATGCAGCCGTCGGTGACGTTGAGGGGCCTTCCAGTCACGAAGTCTTCTTGTTCCGCCGTGTAGGTCACACCGGCTTTTTTCAAATGTACCGCGATGATCCGTCCGTAGCTCCAATCCAAAATATAGAGCCCGTCGCGATACTTCTGCGGGAAGTCGGAGCCATAACCGAAGTAGATCCCGGTCGGTGAGGACAACCCGATGTCGATCACGCTCGGCAGTGTATCTGCATACCATGAGGGATAACGTCCCGTGCCTCGACGCCAGCCGAAATCGGCTCCGTGAACGACGTGGAGCACGCGTGTGGGCATGTACCACGGCGTGCCGACATCACGCTCCATGTCGGCGTCGAAGGTGAACAGATCACCGCGTGAGTTGAAGGCGATGTCGAGCGGGTTGCGCAGACCGCCGGCGAGCAGCGTGACTTTGCTACCATCAGGCTTCACGCGCAGAATGTGGCCAGCTGGAAGCTCGACGTTGCCGTCGAACATGCTGCCATCCCAGGGATTCGAGATGAGCTGGTCGTTGGCGTAGTTTTTCAGCGGTGAGTCAGGCGCGATGTTTTCCGGCAGCAGCACGTTGTTGCCATGCGCGACGTAGATGTCGCCATCAGGGCCGAGTTTGATGTGGTTGCGGCCATGGCCGACGCCGCCACTGCTGCGCATGAGTTCTTTGCGTTCTTCAAACACGCCATCGCCATCTTTATCGGTCAGGCGAAAGAGCGCCTTGGTGTTGTTGGCGTTCGCGAAGAGCGAGCCGTGCGCGTAGAGCAGCCCGCGACACTCCAGCAGCTCGTCGTCGATGACTTCCATCTTCTGATCGCCGCTGCCGCTGAGCGTGAGACGCAGCAGGCCTTTCTTTTCCTTGCCGAGCGTGATGCGGCCCTGCGGATCGAAGGCCATCGAGACCCACGAGTCTTCACCCGGCTGCGCGGAGCGGATCAACTCGGCTTTGAAGCCGGGAGGCAGCGTGAGTGTGGAAGGATTGGTGGCTTGGTTCTGCGCGCCGGGCTTGGCGAGCTGCCAGGAGTTGTAGGCGTCGAAGGCTTTTTTCAAATCGAAGGGATTCGTGGCCGGATCGGCGTCGGTGGAACCCAGCACCTGTGCGTTTTTCCACGTTTCATCCGTCACGACCCAGCGTACGGCGGCGAGGTCGCCGTTGAGTTCGAGCAAGGCGGCGGTTTTGGCCTTCGCAGTCACACGCAGGCCGATTTGATGCGACTGGCCATCGCTGAGTTGTTTGGTGAGATCTGTGCCGGTCGCGGCTTCTGCGGCTTTCACCTTGGCCACGATCTTCCCATCGACCGAAATCTCCATCTCCGCATCACTGGCGGTCAGCAGCACGGCTTTGAGCAGCTTGCCTTCATGCCGCACCTCCTTGGAAAACGTGACCGCATCTGCCGAGGCCAACCACAGCGGCGCGGGTGGACGATTGGCGAGCTGGGCGAGGGCGGTGAAGGGGAGCAGAAGAAAAAGCAGAAAGCGCGACATGTGCAAAGAACGCGGCTGGTGGGGGAAGACTGTCTGAAGTGCTCGTGTTGAAATTTCATGCTGGCTTGCGGGAGCGTTGTCGGCTTTCCTCATGGGGCAGGAATTAATACCCATGAAGCGGACGAAGCGACCCACCCCCAAATCGAAAGCGACGCGGCCAGCCAAAGCCAAGCTGGGCATGAGCCTGGAAGAACTGCGTGAGCTGGAGGAGAAGGCCGTGCGTCTGGAAAAACTGGCCGGTCTGCTGCTGAACACCCCGCAGCAGGCTTTTTACCTCTACGATCACAGCAAGCAGGAGTTTGTGCTGGGCCATGAGCATGTGTCCGGCCTCTACGGTTACAAGGCGGGCGAGATCGAGAAGCGCAAGGGCGGCTGGTTCAGCATCATCCACCCGGATGATCTGGCGGAGTTCAAAGAGGCGCACCGGTTGGTGATGGAGAGCGGCAGCGACGAGGTGCGGACCCTGCGGGTGCGGGTGCTGCGCAAACAAGGCGGCCACGAGTGGATCCATGCCCGCATGCGGCCGTTTGAGCGCGATGCCAAAGGCCGCGTCATCTCCGAGGCGGGCATGGCGATCATCATCACACCTTTAGTGGAGACCGAACGGGCGCTGCGGGAGACGGAGGCACGTAGTCACAGCCTGTTTCAAAGCAACGTGGCCGGTGTGCTGGTGTTTGACGCGAAGTTTCACATCGTGGACGCCAATCCGGCGGTCTGCGGCATGCTCGGCTACGATAAAAAAGCGCTGCTGCGTCTCGGCGTGCTGGATCTGACCGTGCCTGGAAACCGCGGCGAGATGCGCCATCTGCTCCACGCGATGAAGAAAGGACTCAAGCCCACGCAGAGCCTGGACACGACCCTGGAACGCCAGAACAACGAGACACTGGACGTGCTGGCAGCGTCCGCCTGCCTGCGGGACGAAAAAGGCGGCTTCATCCAGGGCATGCTCATCCTGCTGGACATCACCGCGCGCAACCAGGTGCAGCAGGAGTTGAAACGCGAGGCGGAGCTGAACCGGATTTTGATTGATCACGCGCCGGTTTCGATCGGCCTGCTCGACACGGAAGGCCGTGTTGTGCGGGTGAACTCGGCGGCGGAGCAGCTCTTTGGCTACAAGTTCAAGGACGTGGCGGGCCGCAAGGTGTGGACCCTGCCCGTGGTGGACGCGGCGGAGACCAGCGCCACCCAACGCCGCATCGAGATGCTGGCCGACAGCGGCGGCACCATGCATTTCACCCGCCCGATGCACACGCGCGACGGCGGGACACGGCACATCGAGATCGCGCACACGGCGGTAAAAAAGGCCGACGGCAGCGTGGATTTCATCGTCACCACCGGGGTGGACGCCACCGAGCGGCGGAAGCTGGAGGTGGAGGTCATTCGCGTGGCGGAGCAGGAGCACATCCGAATCGGTCATGACCTGCATGATGGCGTGGGGCAGACGCTCACGGGCATCGCATCCCTGGTGGAAGCGCTGCTGGAGCGGCTGGGCGGTGAGGATCAAAATGACGCGCGGCGCATTCACGAACTGGTGAAAACCGCCATTGATGAGACGCGGAGACTCTCCCACGGCCTCTCTCCCGCGGCGGTGAAGAACCGCGGTCTGGCCGGCGGGCTGATGCTCATCGCCGAGACAGTGCGGGAAAATTTCCGCCGCGAATGTGTCTGCCACATTGACGATCCAGCGCCCGAGGTCGGCCAGGAGGCGGAGATCCATCTCTTCCGCATCGCCCAGGAGGCGGTGAACAATGCCATCCGGCACGGCGGGGCCGGAAAAATCCATCTCAGCCTGTGGCGCAAATCCCCTACGGAAGGCGTGCTGGAGATACGCGACAATGGACGCGGATTCCCCGGCGGGAAGACGGTCGCGCAGAGCGACGGTATCGGCCTGCGCGTGATGGAGCACCGTGCGCACCTCATCAACGGCGATTTGAAAATAACGACCCTCAAAGGCAAGGGAGTGCGTGTGCTTTGCCACTTTTCCCCCAGTCATGCTTAAGAATGGGTTCTTGACATTATCTTCAAAATGAGTCACCTAGGGCAACCATGAAGAGCAAAATCTATATACTCGACGACCACCCCATCGTTATCGAAGGGCTTAAGAAACTAATCGACCAGCAGGAAGACCTGCAAGTCATCGGCAGCGCTGAAGACGCCAACACCGCCATTCAGCAGATCGCCAAAGTCAAACCAGACGTGGTGGTGCTCGACATCACCCTGAAGGACCGCAGCGGCGTGGACCTCATCAAAAAGCTCAAGGCCAGCCACCCGGAAATGCAGATTCTCGTGTACTCCATGCACGATGAAAATGTTTACGCCGAACGTTGCCTTCGCGCTGGAGCCATGGGCTATGTGATGAAGGGCGAACCCAGCACGCGCGTGCTGCAGGGCCTCCGCCAGGTGGCCGCTGGTTCATTCTTCTTCAGCGCCTCCCTGCTGGGCAGCATCGTCTCCGGCGGCGGCCCGCGTGGCGGCTCCCGTGGCGAACCCGCCCGCATGCTCAGCGACCGCCAGCTCGAAATCTTCGAGATGGTCGGACGCGGCTTCGACTCCCACAACATCGCCGAAAAGCTCGGCCTCAGCGCCAAGACGGTGGATGCCCACAAGGCCAACATCCGTCAGAAGCTCGGCCTCGCCTCCGCGCGCGAACTGCTCATGGAAGCCGTCCGCTGGGTGGAGAAATAGACCGCCGCGAAAAACCTCATCCCATTTAACCCAAAACGGGCGGCAGACATGCCGCCCGTTTTGCTTTCAAACGTGTGGCTTTTTGGCAGGGGAATGAGTTTCTGGACCATTCCCATTAACCTCAGTGATATTGATCCGGCGGCATACAGTCGTTCGCCACGGCGTTCTTGTCTGCCCGCGCAAACCCAGGCTTCTGCGACGATCTCGCACGAACGGTTGCGCGTCTGAAACCGCTGGGGCATAGGAAACAATGGGCAGCGCCACGGAATCCGCCAGTTTCACCAAGCGCACCGGGCAGTGGTTGATTTACGCGCTGTTTCGGTGCGTGGAGGGCGTGTTGAGGCTGCTGCCGCTGATCGTCATCTGGTGGCTTGGTCGTGTGCTGGGTCTGATCGCGTATTGTATCGGCATTCCTTACCGCCGGCTGGCGCTCAACAACCTGCGCATCGCCTTCGGTCGTGAAAAAAGCGCCGCCGAACGCCGCGCCATCGCCCGTGAGCATTTCAAAAGCCTGTTCGCCAACCTGCTCTGTGGCTTCAAGCTGCCGCTGATGAGCGAGGCGGCGGTGGCCTCGCGCGTGAAGGCTGAAAACATGCACCACTTGAAGGAGGCCTTCGACGCCGGACAGCCGCTGCTGCACCCCATCATGCATGCGAGCTGCTGGGAGGTCATGACTCAGGTGCCGTCCATCTTCATCCAGGGGCACAAGCCGGCCAGCATTTACCAGCCGCTGCGCAATCCTTATCTGAACGCGCTCGTGCTGCGCCGCCGTGAAAAGCTCGGCTACAAGCTCTTTGACCGGCGGGAGGGCTTCAACGGCCCCATCCGGCATGTGCGGGAGATGGGCATGCTCGGCATTCTCGTCGATCAGCATGCGGGAGATCATGGCCTGTGGTGCCCGTTTTTCGACCGGCTGGCCTCCACCACAAACATCGTGGCTCTCTGCGCCATGCGCTCCAAGGCGCGGATTCTGCCGATGATGGTCTATGACGACGGCCCCGCACGCTGGCGCTTCGTTTGCGACGGACCGCTGCAAAATCCCGAGGACAAGCCAACGATCGAAGGTGTCACTATGGCGATCAATCACGCCCTGGAGCGCCTGATCCGCCAGCAGCCGGCCACCTGGTTCTGGGTCCACAACCGCTGGAAGCTCCCGAAGCCGCATTTTTTACTCTCGAACTACCGCCGTGGCACCCTAATGCCAACCGGTGAGGCGTTGGAGCGGCTGCAGCCGTTTGAAATGCTCATTCGCAGTCCCAACTGGCTCGGTGACGCCTGCATGGCCTTCCCGATGGTACGGGCGATCAAACGTGGCCGTCCCGATCTAAAAATCACCGTGCTCGGCCCGGACAAGCTCGAAGAACTGTGGCTCTCAATGCCTGAGGTTTCGCGATACATCGCCAAACCGGCCAAAGAAGGCTGGTTCGCCGTCGCCCGTCGCATCAAGGCCACTGGCGTGCATTTCGACGCCGCCGTGCTATGTACGAACTCCACCCGCAGCACGTTGGAAATCTGGCTGGCAGGCATTCCGCGCCGTGTCGGCTTTAAAGGCTCGTTCCGTGTGAAATTGCTCAACCAAGTCATTGATGAACCGGCCACGGGCGGTGCGAAGCAGCATCACGCGCATCGTTACCTGCACCTCGCGCAAGGCATCGGGGCCGACATCCAGCAAGCCGGCCTGTGGGACGCCGGATCACCGCCGGTTTCGACCGATGGCACGATCCGCGTCGGTGTCTGCGCCGGTGCTGAGTATGGTCCGGCGAAACGCTGGCCGCTGGAGCGCTTCGCCGAGGTGGTGAACCAAATCTCCACCCGGCATGCGCAGTTCCGCTGGCAGTTGTTTGGTGCTCCAGGAGAGAAGGACATGGGCGAAAAGCTCTCCGCCATGCTCCAAGCTCCGCATGAGAACCTGGTCGGCAAAACACGCCTCACCGAGCTCATCGCGAAGTTGCGCCAGTGCCAGCTTTTGCTCACCAACGACACCGGCACCATGCATCTCGCCGCCGCGCTCGGTATTCCGACCGTGAGCATCTTCGGCTCGACATGCCCCATCGAAACCGGCCCGCTTGGAGATCGCCACATCGTGATTCAGCACAAGGTTCCATGCAGCCCGTGCTTCGAGCGCGAGTGTCCTTTGGGACATTACGACTGCATGACGAAAGTCACACCCGCTGAAGTAGCTGCGGCGGTGCTCAAAGCGACGGGGGTGACGGATGCCTGCTTGCGCTAGGCGGTGCCTCACTTCGATGTATCCGCCCGGAAGGTGAACAAATCGGCCTCACGCAGGAAAAACTCGAAGCGCAGCTCTTTCCCGGCCAGCGCGTCGAGCGACTGGCCGCGCCATTTCATCTCGTGCGCGGTCGAATCGCCGGTGAAGGGCTCACAGTCGGTGTAATCGAAGCCGGGGATGATTTTTCGCGTGGCATCGCTCACGCGCACCTTGAGTTCGCCTTTCGTGGCATCGGTATTGAGCAGGAGTTTGCCGCCGGACCATTTCAGAAGACGGGTGACGACCACGCCGCCGCCGCGCGGCCCCCGCAGCGAGACGAGGCCCTCTTTGCGGCCTTTGGCGAGACCGATGGCGGCGTTGCGCTCCTTGCCGCCGTGGTCGCCATCCCAGCCGGAGTAATAAAACCACCATTCATCACCCATTTCGACCCAGTCCATGCTGCCGAAGGTCATGCTGTCGTCCCAAGTGCCGTCTTCGCCGAGCGGGAGCATTTTGGGGCGGTCAGACAGGCGGTCGAAATCGAATCCATCGCGGCTGAAGGCGGGTTCGGTGAAGATGTTGTCATTGAAACGGAAGCACCACAGCGCGCCCCAGTAGATGCCCGCGTGGTAACGCACGGGCATGCCGTAGAAGGCGTTGAAGTTCTCACGAGCATCGATCTCGTCGGGCGTCAGAATGACCTGCGGCACTGGTTTCCACTCCTCCCATAGGTTCGGATGGCTGATGCGGGCGATGCGGCGGGATTCGCCTGTGTCGAGGATGTCGCCATCGAAGATGCGGTAGCGGTTCTTCGGGCGGCAGAACATCACGTATTCCTTCCGTGCGCTGTCATGGACGATGCTGTTGAGCGTGTCGCTCGGAAGCTGGCAGATGAGGGTGTCGCTCTTTTCATCCCAGTGAATGCCGTCCTGCGATCCGACGACACGAACACCGTTGTTGCCACGCTTTGCTGCCGCAGTCCGGTAGGTGAGCACGAATTTGAAGCCGCGCCGGTCCGCCTCCGGCAGTTGCAGGATCTGCGGGCCACTGGCGCGTGAGTTGTTGAAGCCTTTATAGACGATGTTGTTGTCCTTCGTGCCCTTCCATTCATGCAGGCCGAGCTTGGGCCGCTCCCATGCCACACCGTCCTTCGATTCCGCGTAGGCGATGCCGTATTGTGTTTTCGACTCGTCCTCCGGCCCCTTGCCCGTCCATGTGTGCGTTTGATACCACATGCGGAAGACACCGACCTGCTCGTCCTTCGCCACGGAGACATATCCCGTCTCGCCTGTGAGCAGCGGATTGCCCGCGTGCTTTATTGGCGCGTGAAACACCCGCAGCACCGCCTCGCGTTTCTGCTTCAAGGCCCAGCGGTTGTCCACGAGATGGTCATCCACGAAAAACTGCGGTGTCGCGCCAACCTCGACCGGCTCCACCGGCGGCGGCGCGCCGCGTAGCATGGTGGCAAGGGCAAGGCAGAGCACGAATGGCGTGGTTTTCATGGCTGCGGGCTGAAACGCGGCCCTCGACGCCTTCTTCCCGCCATCAAGGTGGCGCTCGATGCGTGCCGGACGCCGGACTCACCAAAACTCGAACGGCTTGAAGGCCGGCGGGGGCGAATCCGGCGCGAGCGTCATCTGCGGTGTCACCTTGATGCCCATGCGCTCATACAGGTCGAGCATCTTCGCCGTGGCCACGCGGCTGGCTTCGAGCACGATCTGTGACATCTCGGTGGATGGCATCGGTGGTGTTTCCTGGAGGTTGGTGTTGGTGATCATGTCGCGAACTTGCTGGACGGTATGCGAACTGTTGTCTGCGATCTGCCGCGCAGGCACATGGGCATTGTCCCACAAGCCCCATTCATCGGCAAGCGGCAGATAGTCGTGCAAAAAGTGCCTCACACTTCGCTGAAAGCGGCGGCGGATGTCGTCCTCCGGCACGTTGTGACCGCCGGTCAGCACACGCAGCCGCACACGTTCCACCGCCTGCGTGGCCGAGCCGATCAGGATGTAATGCAGGACGATGCGGAAACCGCGTTGCTTCGCCTCCCGAAGCAGCTTCACATAGGTTTTGCCGCTCAAGGTCGATTCGATGGCAAAACTGCTCCCGGCCTCAATCAGACTGCGCGCCTCCTCCAAAGCCTGCGCCCCGCCGCAAAGGCCACGAGCGTCGGATTCACCGGCGAAAGCCCCTTCGCGATCAAATCCGCGTTCAAGAACCTCCCGATGCCCAGGCGCGGCAGCAGCTCACGCGCCAGCGTGGACTTTCCCGCCCCGTTGCAGCCGCCGATGATGCAAATCGTGGATGACATGATGCAACATAGCTCACGCAAGTTTCATGGGTGACAAGGTGCTTTTTGTCAGTCATAAAGACCCGCATGGCAACGCCACCCGTCACTCTCTTCAGCCACCACCGGAATCCCGAGGAGGTGCTCCATGTTCTCAAGCAACGAATGCCGGATGCCCTTGTGGAAACGGATTCCGGTGGTGTCTGGAGCAGTGTCAAAGGCACATGGAAACGCGGCTGGCTGAAAGGATCGCTCCACCTCGAAGCGCGTCATAGCCCGGACTACTACGCGGGCGATGGGTGGAGCACCCAGCTCTCCGGCATGGCGGGTTATTTTGGCCAGTTTCCTGATTCGGACCGGCATCCGGCGGTGTTTGGCTATATTTCGGGCCTGAAGTTCGCGCTCAGTTTCATGCTCGATCCAGGTACTGTGGAGAATGATCCCCGACAAGAAGTCATCAGCGAAATCGCGCGTCTTATCGACGGCGTGATGTTCATTCCCGGCTGCCTGCTGGATGCAGAAGGCAGAGTCATCATTTCCGCAACAGACGATCCAGATCCCGAAGCCCGTCTTCCAGATCATCAGGCTCAAACTGTGCATGAGCCTGTGAATGATCCGGCCGTGGCAGAAGACTCCCCAATTGCACCGCCCTCGCAGGAACGTGTGATCAACCGTCTGCTCCTGCTGGGATCACTCGTGAACCGCGGCTTCATGGAGCAGCATGAGGATGGGGAGGCCATCCGTCTGGAAGCTCTCGCCGATTTGCAAGAGAGCGACACTTGGGCCGAAGGAGAGCCGGGGGAGATGCTGCTCCTTCAGACACCTGTCGGCTCGCTTTCAGAAAAAGACGCGTGGAAACTTCCCTGGCTCTCGGAAGGCGCCGCCGTGCTTGCCTGGGCGCTCGGAGTTCTTGATCTCCCTTCCTACGATGAGCAGGTCAATGTCCAAAAGCTCTTCAGCACCATCAGTGATCTGGAAAAAGGCATCCTCGATCCGCAATTGCGTCCTCTGCCTGTGATCGAGGATTTGTCCTCCCAAATGCTGGCAGTCCATTGGCGGCTGAGGCAATTCTCACTCGATCGGAAACCCATGGATTTTGCCGAGTACGCCACCCGTGCTTGGTTTGGGCCGCTGGAGCTGACGCTGGCCAGATTGAAGGACAATGACCTTGAGGTCAATGGTGTGACCTTGAGCAAGTCTTCCGAGGATGATTGGAAAATCGCGAGCGGCATCATGGAGGAGCGTAGAATGGCCGTTCACTGGCTGCTGGGTGAGTGCTCTGTGTACTCTGAAAATGACACCAGCACTTGAGATCAGATGCGCCGCCTCGACCAACTGCTCTCCTCTCTCGGCTACTGCTCACGCCGCGAGGCCATGGCCTTCGTGAAAGAAGGCCGCGTGAAGCTGGGGGGCGTGGTTTTGAAGCGTTCGGATCAACGGGTCGATTCAGCGCTCATCACGGTCGATGACCAGCCGCTCGAAGCCCCGGAGGGATTGCTGGCCATGCTGCACAAACCGGTGGGTTATGCCTGCACGCACAGCGAGGATGAAGGGCCGAACATTTATGAGCTGCTGCCCTCCCACTGGCCAGACCGCAATCCGGTGGTGACGAGTGTGGGCCGTCTGGACAAGGACACAAGCGGCCTGCTGCTCATGACGGACATAGGCGGCCTCGTGCATCGCTTCACCTCGCCCAAAGCGGAGGTGGAAAAAGTCTATCTGGCAGAACTTGACCGTGAGCTTGAACCGCAGCTCGTGGAAATTTTCGCGAAAGGCGATCTGATGCTGCGTGGCGAGGAGAAGCCGTGTCTGTCGGCCAAACTTGAGATCGTTTCGCCGAAAACGGCGCGCCTCACGATCACGGAAGGTCGCTATCATCAAGTGCGACGCATGTTCGCCAGCCAAGGATGGCATGTGGAGAAGCTGCACCGCGAACGCTTTGGCCCGCATGAGCTGGGCGATCTGGCAGAAGGCGAGTGGCGGATGATTCCGGTGGACCAAGCAACGCGCTGAGAACGTCCATAAAGAAGAAGGCTGCTCCTATGAAGAAGCAGCCTTGATCCATTTTAACGCCAGCCGCGTCCGCCAAACCCGCCGCCTCCAAACCCACGCGGTCCGCAGGAGGGCGGTGGTGGTGCGCAGTGGGAATGGTAGCTGAAGCGAGGCGAGAAAGAGCGGTAGCTGTTGTAGCCATAGCTGCGCACGGGGTAAACCACGGGTCGCGGGTAAAAGCCGGGGTTGTACACGGGCGAGCGATAGGGCGCGCCCCAAGTCAGCGGATCGTCATAGACGTAGCAGGAGGGTAGACCGGTGGCGAGAAGGAGCGCACCGACGGCGGTGAGGAGTTTCCGTTTCATAGGTGGCGGTTCGACGGCGGCCCTGCGCGTCTATTCAGAGAAAGTTGCGCGATTGTTGAAGCACGGCATGATCGCCACACGCATGTCCGCCGAATCCGTCACCCCCGCCCTGTTGTTCACTCTCAGCCCTGAGGAGGCGCGGGTGCTGGGATGCTTGGTCGAGAAGGAGATCACGCTGCCGGATTACTACCCGATGACGTTGAACGCGCTGGTCACGGCCTGCAATCAGACGACGAACCGCGAACCCATCGTGCGCTACGACGAGCGCACGGTGCTGCGGGCCTTGGAGTCGATGAAATCCCACGGTTATGTGTTTGAGGTGAATATCGTGGGCGGTCGTGCGGTGAAATACCGCCACAATCTCAAAGGCCGCCTGCCGGGCCTGGAGCGTCCGCACATGGCGCTGCTCTGCATGCTGCTGCTGCGAGGGCCGCAGACCGCCGGGGAGCTGCGGCAGCGCACGGAGCGCCTGTACACCTTCGAGGACATGCCGGGTGTGGAGAACACGCTGGCGGAATTGATCGGCTATAAGGAAGGACCGCTCGTGCAATGCCTGCCCGCCGGTCCAGGGCAGCGCGTGGCGCAGTTCATGCATCTGTTCTGCGGCGAAGTGGCGGGCACGCCTGCTGCGACGATGGTTTCAAGCCCGGTGGAGGTTTCCGCTGCCAATGAAAGCTCTTCGGATGCTGATTGGCGGGCCAGGATGGAGGCGGAGATCACACTGCTGAAGGCGCAGGTGAGCCGTCTTCAAAATTTGATCGGCGCGGTGAAGTGATCCGCAGGATTTGCTATTCCAGACGCTTCAGGCTGCCGATGCGGTAGGCACCTCCGAGCAGGCGCATGTTGTCGCGTTCAGCACCGAAGGTGTCGAGGTGAAGGATGTGAGGGAAATCATCGAGCTCGATGACGTGCCAGGTCTCCTTGGCGCTTTTGAATGCCTCGGCGAGGTCGTTGAGGTCATTGATGACCTTGCCGTTGACCTTATTCACCACCTGGCCGCCGAGCTTGTCGTAACCTTGCGCACCGGGCGTGGGGAGCACGAGACTGAGGAAGACGAGCTTCTTGCGGCCTTCCTCCTCGTATTTTTCAGGATTGGTGGCGATGCGGGCCAGGCGCAGGATGGCACCGCTGCGCTGTTCCTCGCCAAAGGCGTCAAGATACGGACGTGACAGCTCCTGGAAGAGCAATCCGCCCATGAGCACATAGCGCGGACCTTGATCGAAGCGATACGGCAGCACGAGGTAATCCTCCGGCTTTTTGCGGGCGAGCGTGCCGTTCAGAGTCACCTCCTTGCCATCGCGGATGACTTTGATCTCCACTTTGTCGCCCACATAAGCGCGGCCACGCACGAGATGGCCGGCGCTGAGAGCGCCGTACTGCGGGTCTTTGTAGTCGCCGCGTGAGTCGATGGTGAAACCGTTGATGGAAACCAGGATGTCCCCCTTTTTCATGCCAGCCTGCTCAGCGGAGGCACCTTTGACCACCGCTGTGATCAGCACGCCGGGTTGGTTGGGCTTGAGTCCCAAAAACTCCCGGAACTGCTCGTCCTGCGTGGCCTGCAACTCCATGCCGAGGCCAGGAAACCCTTCGTAGCTACCATCGGCCACGTCTTTGAGGAAGTGCTCGATGATGGGCGCGGGAAGAATGGTGGTGACCTGGTTTTTCGAATCGTAGCTCAGTAACAACCCGGCGAGCTTGTTACCCTTCACCACTGGCAGCGTGAAGCTGTTTGCCTCGCTACGGATGATGCCGGTGGCTTCATAGACGAGGAAACCCGAGCCTTCGACGATGTAACGACGTGACAGCACCTTGCTGATGATCAGCGGGCTTTCGATCAGCTCGCCCACACGGCCGGTTTGAAGAATGGTGACGGCATCGCCGATGCGCGCGCTGGCATCGATGCTCATGGGCTTCAATCCGGCGAAGAACGCCTTCTGCTTGTCCGAGGGCGGAGACTCCAGCAGCGCGAGATTGGCCTCGTAATCGACCGCGACGACCTTCGCGGGGATTTTCTGGCCGCTTTCCGGCAGTTCCAGCTCCAGGTAAGTGGCGTCCGCCGCCATCTGGGCGGTGACGAGCACGCGATTGCCCGCCAGCACGACGCCGAGGCCGCGACGACCGCTGGGAGACTCCTTCTGCCAGGGCAGATGCAGATTGTAGGACTGCGAGGTGGCGTTCACCTTCACCAGCGAGCTGTTTTGCACGACCGGCTGCGCCGCTGCGGCGGCAGATGGGACGATGAGTCGTTTCTTTTTCGGAACCGCCGGGCCGGGAGCCTGGGCGTGCAAACAAGTGGCGCTGAAAGCGAGAAGAAGGAAGGACGTGAATAGCTTCATGAGGTCGTCTTGGCGAAAGGTTTCAGGACAGGTCATCGGGCTCACTCCTCACCGACAAAGGAATCTCCCTGGATGTTGTAGGTCTGCATGATGCGCGGGTGCGCAGCCTCTGCGAGTTCACGCTTCAGCACCAGCGGGCGGCTCTTTTCCAGCAGGCGGATTTCGATGAATGCCTGGTCTTTCTTCGCCAGCGCGGTCTGCACGTCCTTCAGAGACTTGATCTTCACGCCGTTGATCTCGTCCACGATGCTGTGGGCGTAAGGCGTGAGCCAGGTGTTCACTTCATCCGGCAGCACGTTCGTCAGCACCACCGGCTCCGGGCGCTCGACGTAGAGCTTGTCGGTGAGGAAATTATCGAAGACATAGCTCACCGTGCGGTCGCGGATCTGATGCGCGTCCATCAGATTGCGGTCCATCGGCTGAAACACGAGGCCGGCGAAGACGACGTAACGCGGGCGCTGGTTGTAGGTGGCTCCCAGACGAACGTAAGGGTCAAAACGCTTCAGCGTCACCGTGGCCTCCTGCTTTTTGCCCTCGCGCAGGTAGGCGATCTTGATCGTGTCACCGGCGAACTTGCGCTCCACGATCTCGTTCATGTCCATCAGCTCGCCTTCAAACTTCACGAGGCCATTGTTGAGCACCGGGTTGTCGTCGATACTCAGGATGACATCGCCAATCTTCAAAACCTCGCCCACGCTGCCCGCAGGCTCGACATCGGCCACCATCACGCCCACGCCGCCTCCATTGGTGCCCAGCGCCTTGGCCTGTGCCGGGTTCTCGATGGGAAAATCACTCGCGGCGAGATCGACATAGTGGTCGTAGCGGCCGTCCTCGATGTCCTTGAGGAAGCGCTTGATCACCGGCACCGGGATCATGTATCCCACATTTTGCGCCACCCGGCCGCTGAAGCCCTGGAAGGCCACGCCGACCACCTTGCCGCCCTGCAGCACGGGACCGCCGGAGTTGCCCGGATTGATCGCCGCGTCCACCTGGATGGCGAGATGCGAATCCACGCTCGTGTGGCTGTAGGGCCGGAAGTCGATGCGCGAAACAACGCCGCGTGTCACCGAGATGCGATCCCCGCCGATGGGGTAGCCGACTGCGATCACCTCGGTGTTGAGCTGCGGGATGCCGCCGAAGTCGAGCGGCTTGAGTTTCTCAAAATGCTTCGGGTCTTCCGCCTCAATGATCGCCAAGTCACAATCATGCGCGATGTGAACGATCTTGGCCGGATGCGGCTCCGGGTCGTTGCTGGTGCGGATGAGGATGCGCGTGGCATTGCTCACGACGTGCGCGTTCGTCAAAAAGCGGTTCTTGCCGATGAGGAAGCCCGTGCCGCTGCCGCCACTGGGCTGCCCCGCGTTCCATGGCTCCCGGTAGTCGGGAACCAGCACGGAAACGTCGATGTTTACCACGCCGTCCCAGGCTCCCGAACTGAGATCAATGGCCTGGCTCGCCGTGGAGGTTTCCGGGGCCGGTTGGGCCATGACAGGCGGCAGCACGGCTAGGGCAAGGAGAGTCAGGAGCGGTCGGATGTTCATGCAGGTGGCGGGAAGCCACAAACATACGCGTCCCGCCGCTCCAAACACAAGTTTGGTGATGAAATAATCCAGAGCAGGGGCCATCGGCTCAACGAACCCGCTGATGGACTCTTTGTCGCAGCGAGGGATTCATCGGCTGGATCAGGCGTTGGCAAGCAGCTTTCTGGCCTTCAATTGCAGGCCTGAGATGTATTGACCGGCCCAGACAAACATTTCGTACTCAGAACGCTCGTCGGATGTCAGAAGCCCCTCGTTGCACTTGTCTGCCAGTTGGTCGATCCGCGTCTGCACGTCGGGCGTGGCCCGCAATTGCAGAACTTCCCGCGCCGCCTCGCGCGTCATGTGTTCGGAGACGGGCGCGAGCGACTTTTCAAGCAGGGCAAAAGCGGCCTGGGACATGGTGCGATTATGCTGGCGAAAGACACGAGTTCAAGCGGCCAGTCATCACTTCTTCCCGGCCTTCTTCCTCGCCTCCATCAGCTTCTTCAAATCCTCCGTACGCTTCGCCGTCAGCGCTGCGACGCTGTTCGGATTCGCAGGATCAGTGATCATCGGGAAGTCATCTGTGCGGAACGGGGTGACAGGCAGACCTTCGGCGGAAAAGACGTTGCAGACCGGGTTGTCGGACCAGGCGTAGCGCACGGCGACTGGCTGCGGCACGGAGGGGCTGCTGACTTCGATCTGGTTCGTGCCTTTTTTCGAGCCACCGATGATGCTGGCCTTCGCCCACACCCATTTTTTGTCCTCACCGCAGATGGCGAAGCCTTGCGGCTCGTCCACATCGACCGTGCGCAGGCCGGAGGGGGCGTGATCGAATGTCAGCAGGGCTTTGCCGCCCTCAAACTTGGCATCCTTCAGCTCCGGGCTGCGGAAGACGACCTTCTGGCCGTAATCGTTCGCCAAAGCCCAGCGGGCGAGGCGTTCGGCCACGTCACGCTTGTTCTTCGGATGGATGTCATTCGCCTCGCCGAGGTCGGTGATGACGCACTGGCCGGTTTTCGGCAGTTTGCTCATGGTGAGCGTCTGCGCCTCGCGCAGTTCGGCCCATTCGCTGTCAATCGGCTCGGTCTGGTAGGGTTTGAAGTCGGCGAGCTGCACCCAGTAGAAGGGGAAATCGCCCTGCTGCCATTCTTTGCGCCAATGCTCGATCATGAAGGGGAACAGCTCGCGATACTCCTTCGCCCGGCTGGCGTTCGACTCACCCTGATACCAAATCGCACCCTTGATGCCGTAACCGATTGTTGGATGCAGCACGCCTGCATACAGATTGCCAGGGCGATGCTGGCCGGTCATCTGATTCTGCGGCGGACGCGGTGCTGCGGCGGTGAACATCTTGCCAGCCTTGAACGCTTCTTTCCGCGCCAGCGCCCAGGCATCCACCTTGGCCTTGTGATCCGCCACCTGCTTGTCGAAGGCCACCTGCGTGAAGGTCGCCTCGGTCTGCTTCCACTTCGCGATGATGGAGGCAAAGCGCGGGTCTTTTTCCAGCACATCGCGCTTCACCCATGCCTCGCAGGCGCTGCCGCCCCAGGCGTTATCGATGAGACCGACCGGCACGCCGAGGAGCTCATGCAGCACCCGGCCGAAATGATAACCCACGGCGGTAAACTGGCCCGCGTTCGTCGGACTGCATTCCTCCCACTGGCCTTTGAAGTCGTCTTGAATCTCCTGCGTGCCGACCTGCGGCACCGAAATGAGGCGGATTAACGGATGCTTCGCCTGCGCAATGTCCAAATCCGCATCCCAAGTGCTGCTCAGGTTGAAACCCATGTTCGACTGGCCCGAGCAGACCCACACCTCGCCCACGAGCACGTTTTTCAGCTCACGCGTTGAACTGCCCTTGATCGTGATTGTCGCTGGTTTCGCATTCGCAGGCACCGCGTCGAGTTTCACCGTCCATTTGCCCTTCGCGTCGGCTTTGGCGGCCTTCGTCTGGTCCGCAAACGACACCGTCACCTCCGTGCCCGGCACATCCCAGCCCCAGAGCGGATTCGCCTGCTTCTGCTGCAGCACCATGTTGTCGCCAATGATGGCCGGAAGTTTCAGTTCCGCGTGAGCGGTCAGCGCGAGGCTGGCGAGGAGGAGGCAGAGAGAACGCATGGTGGGAGAAAAGTTGGGCGGTTGGAACGGCGCATAAGAACGATTCATTGCATCAAGTGCTCTTCATCGTGCGGCAGGGTGCCAAAGTGGTCCGCACAGTCCCCTGTGCGGCGCGTGGTAGGCTCTTGATGGTTTTTTCGACTACCTCTCCGCATGCGAAAAGTCTTCGGGCAACCCGGGGCTGTAGATGATCGCGGAGCGCCGCACAGGGGACTGTGCGGACCACTATCTTTGTGCTGCGAACACGCATGAGGCTGTGCTAGCTTTTCGTGTGATTCGTTTCGTCCTCGCCGCCGCACTTCTTCTCGTCCTCGCCGCTTGCGGGAAGTCGCGTCCGCGTGCGGATCTCGTGTTCATCAACGGCGCGGAGCCTGAGAGCATCGATCCGGCCATTGTGACCGACCAAGTCGGCATGCGCATCGCCTCGGCATTGTTTGAAGGGCTGTGCCGCATCGACGAGGCCGGCAAGCCACAGCCCGGCATGGCGGAGCGCTGGGATATGTCGCCAGATCGCAAAACCTACACCTTTCATCTGCGCCCGAACACGGCTTGGAGCGATGGCGTGCCCTTCACGACGCAGGACTTCATCTTTTCTTGGAAGCGCGTACTCAGTCCCGAGTTCGGCGCGGATTACGCCAGCCAGCTCTACGTCATCAAAAACGCTCGCGCCTTTCATGAAGGCACGCTCAAGGACTTCGCCCAGGTCGGCGTGAACGCCGTCGATGACCGGACGCTGCGGGTCGAGCTCGAAAATCCCACGCCCTACTTCATCGACCTCTGCGCCTTCACCACCTTCTCGCCCGTGCCGCAGCGCATCGTCGAACAACATGGCACGGCGTGGATCAAGCCGGGTGTTTTGATCGGCAACGGCTCCTACACGCTCGAAGACTGGCTGCTGGACGACCGCATCGTGCTGCGCCGCAACGAGCGTTACTGGGATGCCGCGAACGTGCCCATGAAGAGCATCGAAATCCTGCCGATCTCGGAGCCGAACACCGCGATCAATTATTTCCTCACCGGCCAGGCCGATCTCATCATGGACAAGGGCATGGTGCCCACCTCGCTGACCGAAAAACTCAAGGAGCAGCCATATTTTCACACCGGCCCGTTCCTGGGCAGTTACTTCACGCGCTTCAACGTCACCCGCGCCCCGTTCACCGATCCAAAGATCCGCCTCGCCTTCTCGCTGGCGATTGATCGCAAGCGCGTCACCGAAAAAATCACCCAGCTCGGCGAGCGCAACGCCTTCAGCCTCACGCCACCCGGCGCTGGTCAAAACTACCAGCCGCCGTCTGGTCCCGAGTTCAACCCGCAACGTGCGCGTGAACTCCTCGCCGCCGCCGGTTATCCCGGTGGCAAAGGCTTTCCACGCGTCGAATACCTCTACTTTCCGAAACCCGTCGAACGCAACATCGCTGTCGAGCTACAAGCCATGTGGCAGGAGCATCTCGGTGTCAGCGTCGATCTCGTGAAGCAGGAGTGGAAGATTTACCTCTCGTCGATGAAGGAGAAAAACTACCACCTCTGCCGCAGCAGTTGGGTGGGAGACTACAACGACCCTGGCACGTTTTTGGAGATGTTCCTCTCCACCAGCGGCAACAACCGCACCGGCTGGGCCAGCCCCAAATACGACGAATTCATCGCCGCCGCCGCCCGCGAACCTGATCTCAATCAGCGCAACACGCTTTTCCAGCAGGCCGAGAAACTTCTCGTTACCGACGAGGCCGTCATCCTGCCCATCTACCATTACGTCGGCGTCCAGTTCTACCACGCCGAGCGTCTCACCGGCGTGCAGCCGAACATGATCGACGATCATCCCTTCCGCTGCATGCGGTGGAAATAGCAGCCCAGTTGCGCCGCAACGGGATCATAGATTCATCGCATAGCGCAGCGCGGACTTGATGGATTCCATCACCGAATCGGGAAAGGCACCCACCGGCCCTTGAAGCTCGTGATGTTGCACCGCCTGCAAGCCCTGCACATTGGCAAAACTCTGCTCCCGAAGAAATCTGACCCGTGGCAGTTCGACCTCGTAGTTGGAGCCTCGGTTCTGAGTGGTGATCGGCACGCAGAGGGACAGCGCACGAGGTGAATTGGTGTCATGGCGGGACACAACGATGAAGTAGCGCAGTTTCCCGGCCAGACCCAGGTCCACACGGTAAACCTCCCCTGGTTTAGTCGTCATAGAGCGCGTCGATGGCAGCTTGTCGTTTCGAGACAGGCAAAAGAAGGTCGTCACTGGAGGCCTGGGACGGCTCCAAGACGACCTGGAAGGGCAGTCCGCCACGCAGTTTGATTTGCGCAAACAGCATTCGGATGGCCTCCGTGGTGGTCAGGCCAAGACGCTGCAAGATGAGTTCAGACTCAAGCTTGAGCTTTTGATCCACTCGGGCGCGAACGACGGCTTCTTTGACAGGCATGGCCCTATGGTGTCGCATTTGGGCTACAAATCAACGCAATAGCCCTGCGTTGCTTACTTCGCCACTCCCGCCACGGCGATGCCGATCTCCACGGTCGGCTCTGTCGCATCGTTCAATGGCGGCTCGGTGGGGAGGCCGTTGGCGGACTTCAAATCGTTGCCTACGGACCACAGCAGGCCGCGGGCGAGGTTGTATTGCAGCGGAGCGCCGGTGTAGGGATCGACAGGCACATCGAGCAGATAATTGAAGGTGCGGAGCTGCTCCAGCGTGGCGGGCAGCGTTTTTTTCTCCGCGATGCAGCGGCGGATGGCGAACAGCGTGACGATCAGATTCCCCCGGGCGCGCGCGAGTCCGAGAAAGGCGGGCAGCGGTGTGTAGGTTTTCATCCGGCGTGCGAAATACACCTGACCTTCCGTGTTCGGTTGGAAGGTGCCTCGGGCAGTGGGCGCATTTTTGAGCCGAATCTCGGAGGTCTGGGCCAACGGCGCTTTGGCCTCGTCGCGCAATTGACGGAATGCGTTGGCAAAAAGCTGCACGGTCTCGTTCGACTTGAAGAACAAGCGCCCTGGGCGCTGCAACTGCGCACCGCCGGGCATGGTGTCGGCCAGCTCGCCGCTTTTCGGCCCGAGAATGAGCTTTTTCTCATGCACATAGAAGGCGTTCATCGCGCCCTCCAGCAGCTCGACGCTGGGCTGGCACACGCTGAACTGGCGCTGAAACTGGCGCAGCGTCGCTTCGGAGAGCTTCGTCTGCCGCAGCAGATCGGCCAGAGTCTGCGTGGCGCAGGTCTGCGCCTCTAGCGAGCGCTGGTAGCATGAAGGCCAGGCCCACAGCGGCTCCAGCCGCCAGCCGATCTCCGCCAGATCAATCGCCGCCGTGAAGGCCTCCTCTTCCTGCATGCGTCGTGAAAGATAGGCAGCCTCCGCCTGCTTCAAGCGCAGCGCCGCATGCCAGCGTGGATCGCCGCACGGGTCCGCCGCATGCCAGGCGGAGTGCGCGGGATGCCAGTCGGCGTCTTCGAGAAGATCCCGCAGATTGTCGAGCGCCGCGCCATTCGACTGCACGACGCGGGAAAGCGTGGGCGTGTCCCAGAGCCACGGCGGCTTGCCGTAAAGGGTGGTGTCTTCAAAAGGAACTATTGAGTCGAGGAAGCGCCGCAGCTTTTCCGGCGTCTGAATCGTTGCCGACTGATCCACCGGTCGCCGCAGCTTCAGATCCTCATCCGCACCGAATTCAGGATCATCCAGATACACCCAGGTGATGAACACACACACGAGCAGTCCCAGGCTCAAAACCATCAGGGTGGACCACGGTGCCTCGCGTTCGCTGGGAGGAGGAAGATGGGGGCTTTTCGGCGGCGGGGCCTGTCGCACGGGTCCCGTCATGCGAGGAGCCGCCGGTTCTGGCCTCGGCTCCGGCGCTTGGGCCGCTGGCCGGGTTCTAGGCTCCGGTGCTCGCTCCGCAGGTTCATCCTCCTCGATCAACCGCCGCTTTTTGGCCGGTGGCGCGTCCTGCCATTCATGATCCAGCTCCCAGGGCGATGTCCACGCGCCACCGTTCTGCCCGCTGTGAGCGGGCCTTTCGGCGGGAGTTTCTGACGGCGAGTGGGGCCGGATCATGCGGCGCAGTATGTACGCGTGAACGTGCGCGGGCAATGAGCGTCATCGCCACGCCAGGAAACGATAAGCACCCATTGGATGCATTTGGACACTGACCCGCCATTCCTCTCCGAGGCCGAGTGCCTGGCGCAGTTCATCGCCCCGGAAGCCGGCGCGGATGCTCACCTGCATGTCGTAGGCGGTGATGTGGTTGAGTTCGGCCAGCCAGCAGAAGAACCGGCCCAGCCAAGTGTGGATGCGCACCCGCGCCGGTTCGGCGGCCAGAATGAGCCGTGTTTTCGATGAGATGCGGCTGCCGAGCACACGCAGTTGCTCATCACGAAAGTGATGCAGAATAAGGTTGGCCACAAGCACCTCACTCTCGGGCAGTGGATGCTGAAAAAAATCGCCCTGCGTCCATGCCGCCTCAGCCGGCCAGCGCACCGGGCGGGCGGCGAGATCGAACGCGTGCAAATCTTTGGCCTCACAAATCCCGCGCTCCTTGAACCGCAGCGACAACGCGCCATCTCCCGCGCCGATCTCCGTGATGCGCCATCCGGGTTGATGCCAACGCCGCAGCATGCGCTCCATCCAGCGGTGATTTCCCATCACCGCGTTCACCAGCAGCAGGTCTTCACGTCCGCAGATCGCATCAGGATGATCCTCGGGATAGATTTCCAGCAGCTCCTGCTCAATGACACGCGCACGCATGGCGCTGTGTTGCACGCTGGGCGGGCGGAAGGCAAGCAAAGGCAGCGTGGTGAGCATCAGGACGAGGCCTTTTCCCACAACTTCGCCGGCACACGCTTCACCGTGTTGTACGGAATCGTCAGCATGGCGAAGTAAGGGCCGATGCGGCGGGAAAGCGGGCCTTTGAACAGACACTCACGCATGAAGACATCGCGCAGCCAGGACTGGAATCGTCCGGTGCGGGTGCCGAGCCACATGCCGCGCGCGGCGCGGGCGGTGGAGGCATTGGAGGCACGCCGGCGGCAACGGTCATACGCTTCGAGCAAGGGCAGCGCGGGCTGGCCACGTTGCTCGATGGCGAGCAGCGCCTCGGCGAGGAATTCAGCATCCGCCCAGCCGGTGTTCATGCCCTGGCCGCCGATGGGGCTCATCAGATGCGCGGCATCGCCGCAGAGAATGACACGCCCGTCGTGATACTGCTCGGTCTGCATCCAACGCGGGGAGAAGGGGCTTTGGTTTTGCTGATCCTCGGCGCTCAGATCAAGACCGGTACGCTTCCGCACGATGTCGCTGATGAAGCCGCCTTCTGTCGCTGGCATGGCTTGTTTGGTCTGCACAATCCAGCGGCGGCGGCCATCGGGCAGGGGAAACGACTCCACCGCACCATCCTGCGTGAACCACAGGTGTGCGTCATCACCGAGCGTGGTGTGGTCGCTAAAATCACCCATCAGAAAATGGCAGCCATAGGGCGCGCCCTTGCCGCGCATCTTGATCAGTTCGCGCACACGGCTCTTGTGCCCGTCGCAGCCGATGAGCCAGCGGGCGGTCGAGGTGAAGTTGTCACCGCTCAGCGTCACCCTTTCGGCATCCTGCTCGATCTGGGTGATCTCAATGCCGCGATGCAGCGTGACATTCGGCATCGTGGCGATCTTTGCCTCCAGCAACGAGAGCGTCATCTGCTGCGGCAGCGAGAGGATGTAACGATGCGCGCCCGGAATCTCACGGAACGACGCGCAGCCGAGATAACCCGACTGCCCATGCACATGACAGTCACGAATCGGCACGCCGCGACGGACAAACTCCGCATCTAGGCCGAGATGCGCGAGGATCTCCAGCGACGGCGGCGTAATGCCGATGGCCTGCGAATGCGTGAGCGGCTCGATGCGCTTGTCCACGATGAGCACTCGCAGTCCTTTCTGCCCCAGCAATCCAGCCAGCAGCAAACCGACCGGCCCCGCGCCGACGATGGCGATGTCATGATCGGTGGGTTTCATCGTTTGAGATTTAATGGAGCGCACTTTAGCCGGAAACCAATACGACACGCGCTGCCGATAGCGTTCATAAGCCGCGCCATACCAGCGCAGGTAGCGGCGCTCTTTGATGACCGGTGCCAGCAAACAGTAGGCGCTCCAGGTGATGGCGATGAACAGATGATCCAGCGTCCACACCGGCGCGGTCCAGAGGATGAGCGTGAAGGACGAGTAAATCGGCTGACGGCTGTGGCGAAACATGCCCGTGCGCGCAAACGGCTGATAAACCGGCCGCTGTCCGCTCCACACCGAGCGCCAGCCGACACTGCCGATCTGTGTGTCGAGGCCCGCGTCGCTCATCGACTTCGCCAGCAGCAGCCAGGAGATGGCATACAGCGTCGTCAGCACGTTGTTGATCCAGCCTTCCGGCGCGGCCCAGATCACGTTGGAGGGCGACCACAGCAAAAACACCGCCAGCAGTTGCAGCGAGGCGATTCCGGCGAAGACCGTGGTCGAAAGATCGCGGCCGAGGTTCAGTGGCGCGAGTTTCGTCATGAAACGCCTGCCTTTGTCCGACAGCAGCAGCGAATGACCCACGGCAAACTGCGCCACCAGCAGCACATCATCCATCACCGCCGCCCAGCCATGCAGATGCAGCAGCCCAAACGACAGACCGCGATACAGGCTGACGAACATCACCACGATGGAGGCCAGGAACAACGCATGGCTCAGCAAACCATAACCCAGCGCCACCCAGCGCTGCGCAGGTGTGTAGAGCGGGGTTGATGAAGCATTCATGGCATCAATCAGTGACGCCAACAGGGAGGGACTGCGCCGCCTGAGCTTTCGCCGAAGGCACCGTGCAGCCCAGACGCTCCAGCACGGCCGTTTCGACCGTGAGACCAGGGCCAAAAGCCATCGCGCAGGTCATGGCGGGTTCGTTCTCGGCCTCATCGAGCAGCTCCTTGAGCACAAACAGGATCGTGGCGCTGCTCATGTTGCCATAATCACGCAGGATTGAGCGCGAGGCGTCCAGCGCGTTCGGTTTCAGCGCCAGGCTCTGTGCCACCTTGTCCAAAATGGCGCGTCCGCCGGGATGCACGGCCCATTCGTCGATCTTGTCGAAGGCGAGATTCTGCCGTTGCAACACGCCGCCGAGCAAAGCGCGGATGTTGGCCCCGATGATGTCCGGCACATAGCTGGAGAGCACGATGTTGAAGCCTTCGTCGCCGATCTCCCAGGCCATCTCCTGTTCGCTGGATGCCACGAGCGCGGATTCAAAGCCGTGCAGTCGATAAGCGGCGCTGCGAGGTTCTGGCACGCGTGCGCTCACGATGGCTGCTGCCGCGCCATCGGCAAAGAGCGAGTTCGCGAGGATGGAATCCGGCGCGTCATTCACCTGCATGTGCAGCGTGCAAAGCTCAAGGCAGACCACGAGCACCACGGCGTTCGCATCCGCCTCGCAGAACTGCGCCGCCATGCGCAGCGAGGGGAAGGCCGCGTAGCAGCCCATGAAGCCCAGTGTGTAGCGCTGCACGTTCTCGCGCAGGCCCAGCTCACGGATGATGTGATAATCCGGCCCTGGATTGGCAAAACCGGTGCAGGAGGTGAATACGATGTGCGTGACATCCTGCGCGGTGAATCCCGGCGCGTCATTCAAAGCCTGCCGCGCAACGGCGACGGCCAGTTTGCGCGATTCACGCGCATAGCACGCGTTGCGGGCCCCGGTGCTCGGTGAGATCAGCGTACCGTCCTCAGCCGTGCGGAACAGCATGGCCTCGGCATCTTCGATGAAATCACCGGTGACGCTGTGTCGCGTCTCGATGCCGCTGCGGTTGTAGATCGCGTGGATGAGTCGTTTGGTCTTGGGATCGCTGGTCCAGCTTTTCAGGCGGTCACGCGTGTAGGCCTGACTGTAAGTGTAGCCCGGTGTCCGGGTGGCGATGTGGTGAATGTAAGCGGACATGAGGAAATCAGTTTTGAGTGAGTGTAACCGAAGCATGAACCTTCACGCCATCCCCTACGCGGATGAATAGGAGCACCGCAGGGACGCTAATGCCGCTAGCCTTCATCGACACAGGAAAATCCAAGTCAAAGCTGGCCTTCCTGCCGCTGAGCTTCCAGTTCGAGATCGTTCCGGTGACGTTTTGCGGCTTGCCGAGCAGGTTCAGCTCAATGGGCAGCTTCGTGGGCGTGTTTGCGGTGGCGATCTCGCTGAACTTCGCGTCGATCCTGCCAAGGATGAACGGATGGGCGTCCGCTTTCATCGCCTTGAGCATGTTGGCATCGCGTTTCGGCTCGGCGGTGTCCATTTGAGCTGCTTTGACCGTCACTTCGGCCTTCACGCCTTGCGGCTTGCCACCGTCCATGGTGACATTGGCCTTGAACGGCTCCGCCGCGACCTTGCCGCCCCAGGCATGCAGCGTGGAAGTGCCGTCGAAGGTGATCTGGGCCGTGCCGCTCCAGGTTTCGGCGCGGAGCGGTGAGATCGAGAGCAGGAGTGACAGGCAAAGAAGAATTTTCATGGGGGCGTCTGAGGACAGAGTCCTTAAGGGTTGATGTTTCGGAGGCTGCCACCGCTGAAGGCCTCCCCGACCAGAACATCGGCAGAGAAGGCACGCACCGCCCAGCCATGATAACGATGGCCACTGGCTTTAAGGAGCTTGAAACGTGCCTTTCTGCCGCTTCCCTGCCGTTCGGAGTGCTGGCGGACGTATTCAAAGACGGTTTCCTTGGTTTTGACCGTGGCGGTTTTGCCAGCAGCCAGTTCCACGATCTCAGTGCCTTTGGCCTGCTCCACAACCTTGTCTGCGTCCAGATCGTCCGCGTACAAGACCCATTCCAGCCGGATCTGAGAGTTTTGTTTGAGTCCCATTCCGGACAGCTCGATCTCCAGCCAGCGCCGGTGGACTTCTTTGCTGCTGGAGCCGCTGTGCGGGGTGTGGCTGCCTTTCATGTCCGTGCGCAACGGCACCCAGGTTCCGGCGTAACTGGAACCCACCAGGGTAAACCAAGTGACACAGAGCAGAAGGCAGTTGAATGCCAGTGAATGAACGATGGAGTTTGTTTTCATGGTTGTGGATTTGGGACAAGGGTGATTTGAGTGACGAAATCCGGACCGATGAGCGGCTGATGCAGCTTCACGCGGACTTTCATGCCGGGTTTGAGCGCGGTGGGAGCGGCATCGGGTGCTTCATGCCAGAATTTGGCCCAAGTCGTGTAAACGAAGCTTCGGACGGGTCCGCCATCCTGCGCAAAGACGATCTCGCGGCTGGCGTGATCGACCTTTTGAACGATGCCCGTCATGGTGGTGCCCATCGGGCGATTGGCGTGCGCGCTGGGCACAGACAGGGCGATGACGAAGGCCAGCAGCAGCAAAAAACGAGTGTGTGTTTTCATGGGTGTTCGTGGTTGGGTTTGGAAAAGACTCAGATCGCGACTTGTTCGAGCATCGCGTGCTCCTCATGCCGCACATGCGTACGGGCGGGCTTTCCGAGCAGCCAGCGGTACAATACTGGCAGCAGGAACAGCGTGAGGAAGGTGCTGCTGACGATTCCGCCGATGACGACGGTGGCGAGCGGGCGCTGGACTTCGGCCCCTGCGCCTTCGCTGATGGCCATGGGGATGAAGCCGAGGCTGGCGACCATGGCGGTCATCAAAACGGGGCGCAGACGTTGCAGGCTGCCTTCGGTGACGGCCTGCTCGGCATCGCGGCCTTCATTGCGGAGCTGGTTGAAGCAACTGATGAGCACCACGCCATTGAGCACGGCCACGCCGCACAGCGCGATGAAGCCGATGGCGGCGCTGATGCTGAAGGGCAGGTCGCGCATCCACAGGGCGAGCACGCCGCCGGTGATGGCGAGCGGGATGCCGGTGTAGATGATGAGCGTCTGTGTGACGCTTTTGAAAGTGGCGTGGATGAGCACAAAGATGAGCACCAGCGCGAGCGGCACGACGACCATGAGCCGTGCGCGGGCTTCTTGCAGGTGCTCAAACTGGCCGCCGAAATCGACGCGGTAGCCTTCGGGCATCTGGATGCTCGCAACGATCTTTTCGCGGGCCGCATTGACGTAGGCTTCGGAATCGGTGCCACCGGCGAGATCGACGTTGAGACCGACACGACGATGCCCGTCCTCACGGCCAATCGCATCGACCTGCGGCACTTCCACGAAGTCGGCGAGGCGGCCCAAGGTGATGAGACCGCCGTCCTGGGTGCGCACCGGCAGGGCTTTCATGACCTCGGGGTTGTTGCGCAATGATTCTGGCAGGCGCACGACGATGGCGCGGCGGCGATTGTTCTCCATGAGCATGCCTGCGGTGTGTCCGGCCATCGCGGTGGTGATGGCGGCGTTCACTTCGGAGGCTTCGACGTTGAATTTGAGCATGGAGGCGCGGTCCACGCGGATTTCGAGCACGGGCACGCGGCCCTGGCTTTCAAACTCGGCGTTGTCCGTGCCTTCGATGCCTTCGAGGATCGTTTTGACCTCGCCGGCGATCTTTTCCATCGTGTCGTAGTCATCGCCAAAGATGCGCACGGCCAGATCGGCGCGGGAGCCTTCGAGCATCTCGTTGAAACGCATCTGGATCGGCTGCGCGAAGTCGTAGTCCTGCTCAGGCACCTCCTTGGCGAGTTCTTCGCGCACCAGCTCGGCCAGGCGGTCGCGTGAGACGGGTTTGCCGTTTTCTCGACGCCATTCGGACTGCGGCTTGTAGAAGACGTAGAGGTCATACTCGCCGGGAGACATGGGATCAGTCGCCACCTCGCTGGTGCCGACACGGGCGAAGGTGCGCGTCACTTCGGGAACTTTTTCGATGAGATACTTCTGCGTCTTGATGCAGCGGTTCAGCGAGGTCTTGAGGCTGGTGTTGGCGGGTTGATAAACCATCGCGGTCCAGGAGCCTTCGTTGAGCGTGGGCACGAATTCCTGCTTCAAACTCATGAACAGCATCACTGTGCCAATCAGAAGCACCGCGACACCACCGACGACGCCCCAGCGCGACTTCCAAGCGATGCTCAAAGACGGCGCGTAGGCCGCCTTGGCCCAACGCATGAGGAAATTGTCCTTCTCGCTGATGTTGCCGCGAAGGAGCAAGGAACAGAGCGCGGGCATCAAGGTCAGCGCGAGAATTAAAGCGCCGCCGAGGGCCAGCATGACGGTGATCGCCATCGGGTGGAACATTTTCCCCTCGATGCCGGTGAGCGCGAGGATGGGCAGATAGACGAGTGTGATGATGAGCACGCCAAAGAACATGGGGCTGCCCACTTGCTGACCTGCCTCATGCACAGCGTTCAGGCGCTCCTTGGCGGTGAGTTTGCGCCCCAGCTCGTGCTGCTTCTCACCGAGCACGCGGACGATGTTTTCGACCATGACGACCGCACCGTCGATGATGAGGCCGAAGTCCACGGCACCGAGTGACATCAGATTTCCCGACACTCCGCCAAAGGTCATGCCGATGAGCGCGAACAGGAACGAAAGCGGGATGGCGAGCGCCACAATGAGTGCCGCGCGCCAGTTTCCCAGCAGAACGAGCAGCACGACGATGACGAGGATGGCTCCTTCAAAGAGATTATGCTTCACGGTGTCGATGGTGCGGTCCACGACCTCGCTGCGGGCATACTGGATGCGGATTTCGAGGCTGGCGGGCAGCTTCTTTTGCAACTCGCCGAGCTTTTCTTCGACGCGCTTGCTGATGATGCGGCTGTTTTCACCGACGAGCATCATCACCGTGCCGAGCACGGCTTCCTCGCCGTTTTCGACGGCGCAACCGGTGCGCACATTGCTGCCGATGCCGACTTCGGCGAGATCCTTTACGCGCAGCGGCTCGATGCCGGCCGCGAATTTGACGGGCAGGTTTGCGATGTCCTCCGCGCTTGTGACTTTGCTCACGCCACGGATCAGCACGCGGTCATTGCCGCGCTCGATGACACCGCCGCCAGCATTATCGACGTTTTGACCGATGATCTCGGCGAGTTCGCCGAAAGTCATGCCTGCGTTGACCAGCGACTCGGGTTTGGGCAGGATGACGAGCTGGCGTTCGTAGCCGCCGCTGCTGTTCACCTCCGCGACGCCGGGCACGGTGCGCAAAAACGGCTTCACGATGTAGTCGTGCGCCTCACGCAGGTCCATGAGCTGGCGCTCGCGCGTTTGTTTGCGCTGCGGGGCATCTTTTTTGTAGTCGAGCGTGTAATAGACGATCTCGCCGAGGCCCGTGCTGATGGGCGACATCTGCGGGCTGAGTCCGGCGGGCAGATCGACCTGCACGAGACGTTCACTCACGAGCTGGCGCGCGCGAAACAGGTCAAAGCCGTCGCGAAACACGAGCGTGACCTGTGAGAGGCCGGACTTCGTGAGCGAGCGGAACTCCTCCACGCCTTGAATGCCTGCGAGCGCGAGTTCCAGCGGATAGGTGACGAGTTTTTCCGTCTCCTCCGGCGCGAGGCCGGGCACGGCGGTGTTGATCTGCACCTGCGTGTTGGTTATGTCCGGCACCGCATCCACCGGGAGGTGCATGGCGGAGAAAACACCGGCTGCGAGCAGCAGCAGCGAGCCCATGATGACCAGGAAGCGGTTCCTGAGCGAGAAATCGAGGATGGCGTTGATCATGGCTGGGAAGGTGTGTGTCTGTGATTGCGTGAAACCGCGCGGCTGTGTATGCTGGAACCATGACCGTGCTTGATACCCCCGAGGAGAGGCAGACCGTGTTCCCGGTAAGCGTGGAGTTTTACCACGAGGCGGGCAGGCTGGGCATGATCGGGGAAGACGTAGAACTGCTGGACGGTGTGATTTTCAAAAAGATGCCCAAGTCCCCACTCCACGAATGGTTCATCGCATGTCTCCGCAGGCTCCTCGAAGCAGCCTGTGGTCCTGGGATGTTTGTTGAAAAAGAGCGCCCGATCACCTGCCGCAGCTCCGAGCCGGAGCCTGATCTCGCCGTGTTTGCGGGTGAGTGGACGGACTTTCGTTTGAAGCATCCGACGACGGCGGAGCTGGTGATCGAGATTGCCATCAACACACAGCAGCGTGATCGCAGCAAAGCGGGCATCTACGCTGAAGCTGGTGTGAAGGAATACTGGCTGGTGGAGCCCGAGGCGGGCGTGATCAGCCTCTACACCGAGCCTGGCAGCGCTGGCTATGCCAAGTGCCGTAGCTTTGCGAGTCGTGACCTGGTCACAAGCACGGTCATCCCGGCTTTCAACGTGACGCTGGCGGATTTGATGAAGTGAGATCATGGCTCAGCGGTTGGTGATCCTGGGTGTGACGGACTCGCCTGTGAGTGTGGTGCCGGTGAGGCGCTCGATCTCCATGCGGTGCTTCCAGGCGTTGCGGCGGGACTCGATGAGCGAGTCCATGGCATCGAGATAACCGCGCTGCATTTCGACATAGGTCGCGGCAGGGACGGCACCGAGGCGGTAGTGGCGGTCTGCCTCGGCGGCGGCATCGCTGAACTGTTTTTCGCTCTCAGGACGCCAGCGGGAGAGCGCGTCGAGTTCCGAGAGGTAAGCCGAACGCGCGACGGCAAGGTCACGCTCCAAATCACGCAGCGTGGCCAGCAACAGCGCTTCCGCCTGCTGGGTGCGGGCTTCCTCGGCGGCGATGTTGCCTTTGTTCTTGTTCCAAAGCGGCAGCGGGATGGAAACAACAAAGCCGCCTTCGATTTGAGTGCCACCTGCGTGCTGTCCGGCCATGTAAGGGCCGAAGGTGATGTTCCCCCAGCGATCCGATTTGCTGAGATCGATCTTGAGGCCCTGCTTGGCGACGTTGAGGCGCTTTTGCTGGAGATCGAAGTTCGATTGCGAGGCCTGCTGCTTGAGGGATTCCAGATGCGGCACAGTGGGGAATGAGGTGAAGACACCGCTGAGCTGAATCGGCTGATCAGGACCGCGACCGCAGAGCACGGCGAGAGCGGCGGTGGCCTCGCGGACTTGCTTCGAGGCATCGGTCAAAGTGCGGTCGCTGGTGAGCAGTGTGGCCTCCAGGATGCGGCGTTCGAGCAAGGCGCTGACGGAGCCGGTGTCGCGCTGCACGAGCACTTCGATGAGCGATTCGAGACGCTCACGCACGGAGCGTGCGGCGTCTTCTTTGCGCTTCAGCAGCAGCACATCGCCCGCACGCGCACGAACCTCGTTGGCGAGCTGCGATTTGAACTGCTGCAAGCCCAGCTCGGCGAGCGTGATGTCACGATCCGCGATGGCTTTCCGCAGCGACATGCGTCCAGGAAAATCGAAGACCTGTAAAATGCTCGCACGCCACACGAGACCCTCTTTGGCCTGCGCCAGGCTCATGCCGCCAAGTTCGGTGCTGAGTTCAGGATTGGCGAGCTGACCGGCGGTTTGACGACCACCGCGCGCGGCGGCGATCTCCGCCTCGTAAAAGCGGACTTCGGGATTTTTTTGGAGCGCTTCAGCGACGAGGTCGCTGCTGCTGACCGCAGGACCGGCCAGGACGGTGGCCGAGAGAATGGCGGTGAGCAGCGTGATGCCGAGAGGCAGCCAGGGAGTGCGCGTGGGGGTTTTCATGGTGGCGCACTTCGCCACAGGCCCGGATCAGGGTCACGTTATCGTTTGGTAATGAAAGGCCAAATCAGATGCCGCCGCGTCAAGGCCGTGCAACATGCTGACACGAACGCCATGCACCTCCTGCTTGTTGAAGATGACACCGAGCTTGCCCGCCAGACTGACATCTGGTTGCGCGAAGCGGGACATACCTGCTCCTGGTGTGAGCGTGGCGGGCAGGCACTCATGGTCTTGGGGAAAGAAGCCTTCGACGCGGTGATCCTTGATGTGGGCCTGCCGGACATGGACGGGTTCACGGTTGTGGAACAGATGCGGGCGCGCGGTTTTGGCCTGCCAGTGTTGTTTCTCACCGCCCGTGACAATGTGACGGACCGCGTGAGAGGGTTGAAAGCCGGTGGTGATGATTATGTGACCAAACCTTTCGCCATGGAGGAGCTGCTGGCGCGACTGGAGGCGCTGCATCGCCGCAGCGGCATCACGCCGCTGGTGCCGCCCTCCCGCAATGTGGGCAAATGGATACTCGACCCGATCAAACGCCGCCTGCGTAGCGGTGATGAAACCGTGGAGCTGCAACCGCGCGAATGGACTCTGCTGGAGGTGATGCTGGCGAACGAGGGACGCATCCTGACGAAGAAATTCCTGCTCGAAAAAGTCTGGGACATCCAGTTTGATCCCGGCACGAATGTCGTGGATGCCATGATCTGCCGTCTGCGCCGGAAGATCGACGCGCCCGGCCAGCCATCCCATCTGCAAACCGTCCGCGGCAAAGGTTATGTTCTCCAAGCTCTTTCCTGAACGCATGCCGTCCACCTGGCGGCTGGGATTGCTGCTGGCCGTTCTCATGGCCTGCAGCACCGCGCTGTGCATCACGGTGGCAAGCTGGGCGATGAAGCAAAACCTCAGCAGCATCGCCCGCGCCGTGGTGCTCGACGATTTGGGCGAGTACGCCGTGCTCTACAACCGCAACGGCTTGAAGGAGATCAAAGATGTCTTCGCCGCAGGCGGTCATGAGAACGATCAAGCCGTGCGCATCACAAGTTCGGACGGGCGCGTGCTCTTTGAGCAAATCCCGGCCGCTGTTGCCGGTTATCGCTGGCCAGACAACGCCCCCGCGAACTTGCAGGCTTCGCAGACGCTGCTCATCACCGTCGAACATGACCGGCGTGAGCAGCAGCTCCTCGCTGGCTGCCAGGTGCTCAATGATGGCAACATCCTCTGGTTTGGACGCACCGACGCGGAGGACCGGGCCTATGTGGAGCACATTCGCGATGATCTCTGGCTCGCCGGTCTTGCCTCCACCGCGTTCATGCTGCTGCCACTGTGGTGGTTCGTCCGGCATGTGCTGAGGCCGGTGCAGGACATGATGAAAAGCACGCACAAGCTCGCCGAAGGCAGCACGGACGCGCGCCTCGTGGCCCCGGACGCCGTGCCTGAGCTGCAAGCCTTCGCTTCCGCGTTCAATGCCGGCCTGGACCGCATCGACGCGCTCACCACCGAGCTGCAAAGTGCCAACGACAACCTCGCGCACGAGCTGCGCACGCCGTTGGCCCGCATTCGCGGCAATCTGGAAATCCACCACGACCACAGCGAAAACGCCGTCGCGCGTGATGCCGCCGCGCGTGGCATGGAGGAGATCGACCGCGCCGCCGACCTCGTGCAAACCATCCTCACCACGCGGGCGGGCGAGCACAAGGCGCTGAAGCTGCACCTCGAAAGCATCGACTTGCGTGAGCTGCTGACCGATTTGCACGACCTCTACAAGGCCGCTGCTGATGAACGGGGGCTGCAATTCACGCTTCAAGCTTCTGAATCGCGGTTGGTTCAACTCGACCGCCAGCGCATCAATCAGGCAGTCGCGAACCTGCTCGACAATGCGTTTGCTTACACGCCACACGGCGGCGCTGTCATGCTTGCGCTTTCCACGATGGGCGATCACATCCGCATCCTCGTGCGCGACACCGGCCCCGGCCTCAGCGCGACTGATTTGACGAAAATCTGGCAGCGTTTCACCCGTGGCAGCGCCGCCAGCGCCAACACACCCGGAATGGGCCTCGGTCTCAGTCTCGTGCGTGCCATCGCCACCGCTCATGGGGGTCAAACCGGCTGCCGCAATCGCGACGAAGGCGGCGCGGAGTTCTGGATTGATCTTCCAGCAGGCGATCTGCTCAACGCGCAAACACCGTCTTACCACCCAGCATCATGCAGTGATCGGGGTCGAAACTGATCATTCCACAAGCCAATTGACCATCGAAGCTACTTTTGAGTCACCCGCTTGAGCCACTCGCGGGCTTTGTCACGCGCCAGACTCGGACGCAGTGTCCAGGCGTCGTTGTGATTGCGGAATCCAGTGCTCAGGAAGGTCAGATCGGCGTTGGGGAGCAGTGGGCGGAGGTATTGCTCGGTTTCCTGAGCGTTTGATCCTTCGCCGCAGATGAACTGCGGGCGGTTGCCGAGGCGTTGGAGGCGGATGAGGGCGGATTCGCGATCGGAGCCGGGATAGGGCCACTTTTTGACGCCATCGTAGTGGCTGTAGGCGAAGAAGGCGCACCAGAGCTTCGCGGTTTCGTCGTCGTGGAGGCCGAGGTAGTTGCAGGCGATGGCTCCGCGCGAGAAGCCAGCGAGAACGACTTTCGATTCATCGTCGCTGAAGTCGTGGCAGATGCTTTGAACGCTTTCGCGGAGGTGTTTGAGGGTCGGCTGAGGGTCGTAGGATGGTTTGTCACCCCACCAGGTGATGGCGATTTGATCGCCTTTGGCATTCAAATAGGGCACGCAGAGCCAGATGAAGCCTTTTCCGCCGGAGAGACCATAGCCGAGGTTGCTGCCTTCCGGCAGGCCGGCGCTCACATCGCCATACTTGTTCTTGTAGCCGCCATTTCCAGCGAGCTCGACGATGACGGGCCATTTTGTGTCAGCCTTCCAATCGGTGGGCAGGTAGAGGATGTTGAGCCCGAGACGGACGCGTTTGCCTGCGGCGGGGGTGCCTTCGCTCAAAGCGGGCACGACGAGATCGGGCGGCACGCTTTGGATGTCCGGCAGCTCGGCGGCGACGAGCAGCGACGGCAGCAGAAGGAGTGCGAGGAGCAGCGTTTTCATTTCAGAGGAACACTCCACAGATGGCCGCCGGAGGTGATGAAAAGTGTTTTGCCGTCTTTGCCGCCAAAGGCGCAGTTGCAGCACTCGTCGGGCGCGGTGGGGATAAAGTCGATGAGGCGGCCGGAGGGCGAGAGGATGTAGCAGCCGGCCTTGAAACGCGTCGTTTCGTATTCCGTGGCCTTGTTCGTGCCTGCGGCGACGTAGATGCGGCCTGCGGTGTCCATTTTCATCCCATCCGGCCCACGACCGTCCTTCCAGTCGAAGATGACCTTCCGCGTGCCGGGCTTCACATCGCCATTTTCGTCGAGTGTGTAGCGCAGCAGCTTTCGGGAGCCGCCGTGGGTGTTGTTATTGTTGTCGGCAATGTAAAGGAAGCGGTCGTCTGGTGTGATGAGGATGCCGTTGGGACGCTCGGCACCGTCGCAGAGGATGCGGGTGACTTTGCCCGGCGATTCGATGCGATAGACGCCTTCGATGGGTTTGAAGACAAAGCTGGTCTTGATGCCCGGCGGTGGATAAATCTCCATCCCATCTCGCGAGCCATAGCGCGGATCGGTGAAGTAGATGCGGCCCTTCGAGTCCATGCACAGGTCGTTGGGCGTGTTGAAGCGCTTCCCACGGAAGTGATCTGCCAGCACGGTGATGGAGCCGTCTTTCTCCGTGCGGGTGACACGGCGCAGGCCGGACTCGCAAGCGACGAGGCGGCCTTCGCGGTCGAAGAGCAGGCCGTTGGAGGCGTTGTGGCGGAAGATGGTCGTTTTGCCATCCGGGCTGAGGCGGTTGATGTGTTTGCCATCGGTGAAGTAGAGCGATCCATCTTTCCAGGCCGGACCTTCTCCCGCGCCGATGGGTCCGTGATCTTTTGGCACCGCGCCGGGCACAATCGGCGAGCGCATGGACGAGCAGGAGACCAGAACGAGGGCAAGAGCGAAGCTGGAGAATGAGCGGAAGGTCATGGAGGCGCATGAATACGACATGGGATGGAAAATTTCAGCGACACATCGCACCCGCCGCGTTTTCTTGCTGTACATGCGCCTGAAACTCCTGTTTTCGATCTCCTGGCTTTGTGCCCTCACGCTGCACGCTCAAACGAGCGTGCCACCGCCAGCGCGTGAGCTGCGCGGATCGTGGATCGCGACGGTGCGGAACATCAACTGGCCTTCGCAGCCGGGACTGCCGGTGGCGAAGCAGAAGCAGCAGTTGCTCACGCTGATCGAATCCGCAGCGAACGTGGGACTGAACGCGCTCATCTTCCAAGTCCGCCCGGCGGGCGATGCGATGTATGCCTCGGAGATTGAGCCGTGGTCGCCCTTTTTGACCGGGGAGATGGGCAAATCGCCGGGCTGGGACCCGCTGGAGTTCGCGGTGGCGGAGGCGCACAAGCGCGGGATGGAACTGCACGCGTGGTTCAATCCTTACCGGGCGCTGGCGGGTGAAAAGCACGCGCCGAGCGCCACGCACATGCGCCGGGCACACCCGGAGTGGACGATGAAATACAGCATCGACTGGTGGATGGACCCCGGTGTGACCGAAGTGCGGCAGCAGGCCGTGGCGGTGATGCTGGACGTGACCCGGCGTTACGACGTGGATGGCATTCACATCGACGATTACTTTTATCCGTATCCGATCACCGACTCGGCGAAAAAGAAGATCGAGTTTCCCGACAGCGATACTTACGCGCGCTACAAGGCTGCCGGTGGCACGCTGGAACTCACCGCATGGCGCAGGCAAAACGTGGACCAGACCGTGCAGGCCACTTACGAGGGCATCAAAGCGATCAAACGGCACGTGAAGTTCGGCATCAGCCCGTTTGGCCTGTGGCGACCGAATCATCCCGAAGGCACGGGCGGTGGCCTCGATCCGTATGAGGATCTCGGCGCGGATTCGAGGAAGTGGCTGCAAAACGGCTGGGTGGATTACTTCACGCCGCAGCTCTACTGGACGATTGACCGGCCGAAGCTCGGCTTCATCACCTACTACGACTGGTGGCTGGAGCAGAACACGCAGGGCCGCCATATCTGGCCGGGCATGTACACCTCCAAAATCGGCGATGACCGCAATGCGGGCGAGATTCTGCGTCAGATGAGTGTTTTGCGCGAGCGCGGCCTGAAAATGACGCCGGGGCACTTCCACTGGAACTTCGACTCGCTGCACAAGAACCTCGGCAAGATCGGCACCTACACGAAAGAGCGGGCCTACCTCACGCATGCGATTCCGCCCGCGTCACCGTGGCTCAGTCAATCGACTCTGCCAGCACCGGCGGTGGGCAAAATCGTCCCGGGGGGCAAGCTGACCGTGGCCTGGCAGCACAGCGACATCCGCTGGATGTCGCAAACCCGCTGGTGGGTGATGCAGGCGCAGATCAACGGCAAGTGGATCACCTGGGAGACTTACTTCAAAGACCAGCTCAGCGCCGAATGGCCGGACAACGCCACCGCCGTCGCGATTCGCGCCGCCGGGCTCGGCTGGGAGGTGGGCGAGCCGGGTGTGGTGGTGAAGTGAGCGGTCGGAGCAAAAGACGCAGACCGGCCCCGGCAACCCCAGCCCACGCGATTTCTCCCGCGCTCCGGCAGTAGCGCGAAATGTGGGCGGCGGCCCTGCGTGCAATTCATCTGGTGGTATGCTCAATTGCTTTTCATTTGCCTATGTCATGAAGTTAGAATGCATAAAGTATCCAAAAAAGATGTTTTATGCATTCTTAAAAGGTGCTTTATTCATCCTGATGAATCGTATCAACACTGCACTTCTTGATCAGGCGCTCCATCTCGTCGCGAGGCGGCTGGAGGAGCGTGGTGCGGAGGCTGAGACACTCGTGGTGTGCGGCGGATCGGCCTTGCTGGCGCTCGGGCTGGTCAGCCGGACGACGAAGGACGTGGATGTGCTCGCAGGCGTGGACGCGGTGAGCGGTCTGGTCGATCCGAGACCGCTGTCGCCCGCGCTTTATCAGGTAGTGGACGAGGTGGGCGAGGAATTGGACCTGCCACGAGGCTGGCTGAATGCCGGACCGGCCGACCAGGTGCTCATGGGACTGCCGGAGGGGTTTTTGTCGCGGCTGATCCGTCGTGAGTATGGAGCGAGGCTCACGATCTTTTATCCTGACCGCTTTGATCTGATTCACCTGAAGCTGTTTGCCTGCATTGACCAGGGAGAGGGCCGTCACAGCCGTGACCTGAAGGCACTGGCACCCACGCAGGCGGAGATGCTCAGCGCGGCACGCTGGGTCTGCACGCAGGATGGCAGCGAGGTGTTTCCCTCCATCGTCCGACAAGCCGTCACTCAACTGGGATACCCGCATGTCGCCGAGCAATTTTAGCGAAGGCCTTCGCGCTGACATCCTCGACTGGCTGTGGCGTGGCTGGAGCAGCCTGGGGGTGGCTGGAGCTGGCAGCGCAAGCGCGCGCGCCGATCATGTGGTTGATGTGGAGACGCTGCTACTGGCCACCACGGTTTGGGGTCGGCGAGAGCCGCGTCTGTTTGACGAGGCGCTGGACTGGCTGTGCCTGCATGGCTCCCTGGTTCACATGCAACGTCTGAAAAACTTGCACAAACAAAGTGGCCTCGGCGATGCAGCGGTGCTCGGCGCGATGGCGGACGTGGCGCAGCGGCAATCATCGCAGGTGAAGTGGAAGGCTCTGGCGGCTCCGACGGGCTCAAGGCGAACCCTGGAGCCGCTGTTCATCGGTGGAGCCAGTCTGACAGCGGTAAGCGATCCGGTTTTCGCCGCGCACGGCTTCCAGCGTGGCAGGCTGGAACTGCGCCAGATGAGCCGTGCGCCGTCGCCGGGCATCGCGGCGAATCTTTGGCTCAAACTGCGCTGTCTGTTTGGCACCTCCACGCGCGCGGAGATCATGCTGCACCTTCTCACCAGCGGTCCGATGACCGCGGCGCGGCTGGCGCGGCTCTCCGGCTTCACCCTGCGTTCCGTGTTGCTCCCGCTGCGGGAGATGGCGCTCTCCGGGCATGTGATCGAGCCGCCATTACCGCAACGAGAGCGCGTGCTTCCTGGAAAGATGCCAGCCAAACGTCATCGCGGTCCTTCGCTGGCCTATTCCATCCGTGCGGATGAGTGGAGCTTTCTGCGCACCTGGAAGGACCCCGTCGGTTTCCCGAAGCATGTGCCCGTCACCGCCTTGCTGGCCGCCTGCCAGAGTCTTGATGGCGTGCTTGCGGCCACGGATGACGTGAAAGGCTCTGCATCTGCGACGCTGGCCATTCGCTGCCGCGAGGCCATGAAAAAACATGCCACGCAACTGCACCAGCAAGGCTGGTCGGACGAAATGGGACTGCACCAGCGCCTGACCGGCCCGCAGTGGCTCGAACACATCGCGCTGAAGCTGCCATTGTTGATTCAATCCCTCTAACAGCCTGACCACGCAGGAGTCCTTCAAACCCAATGCTGTCCAATAACCCGTTTATGACGGTTCACTGCCGGGCGATGTTCGCGCGTCCGCCACGCAGGACATACTTCTGGATCTTGCCGGTCGCTGTCTTGGGCAGTTCGGCGATGAACTCGAAGCCGTGCGGCACTTTGAAATGGGCGAGGTGCTCGCGGCAGAACAAACGCAGCGCTTCAGGTGTCGTTTCAGCGCCCGGCTTTAGGACAATGAATGCCTGGGGCGTCTCGCCCCATTTTTCGTGCGGCAGGCCGACGGCGGCGGCCTCCTGCACGGCAGGATGGCGCAGCAGCACGCCTTCAACTTCGACGGAGGAGATGTTTTCGCCGCCGCTGATGATGATGTCCTTCCAACGGTCGCGGATTTCGATGTAGCCGTCAGGATGCACGACGGCGGCGTCCCCGCTGTGAAACCAGCCGTTGCGGATGGCCTTCTCCGTCGCGGCAGGGTCGTTGTAGTAGCCTTTCATCACGGCGTTGCCACGAATGATGATCTCGCCCATGGCGGTGCCGTCCTGGGCGACTTCCCTGCCCTCTTCATCGACGACGCGGACTTCGGCGTTGGCGAGGTATTCGACGCCCTGGCGTGATTTGATCACGGCGCGGACGGCAGGATCGAGTTCGGCGTGCTCGGGACGTGGTTCGCTAATGGTGACGATGGGCGAAACCTCGGTGAGGCCATAGACGTGCGTGATTTCCCAGCCGAGTTCGCCTTCCACGCGCTCGATGGTGGCCGCAGCGGGCGGCGCACCGGCGGTGAAAACGCGCACTCCGCGCGGGGCACCTTTTCGCACCTCATCCGGCGCGTTGGCGATGCTGATGAGCACCGTGGGCGCGGCACAAAGGAGCGTGACGCTTTCGCGACGGATGGTTTCAAAGATGAGCCGCGGGTCGGCCTTCGGGATGCAGATATGGCGGCCACCGACGGCGGTGATCGTCCACACGAAGCACCAACCGTTCGCGTGAAACATGGGCAGCACCCACAGGTAACGATCCGCCGCCGTGATGCGCGTGTGCATGAGGTGGCCCATGATGTTCAGCGCGGTGTTGCGATGCGTGACCATGACGCCTTTCGGGTTCGCCGTGGTGCCGCTGGTATAATTGAGCGCGATCATCTCGGTCTCGACGACCTCGGCAGGTGTGAAATCGGGCGCGGAAGCGGCCAGCGTGGTCTCGTAGTCGATCCAGCCATCCTTTTGACCGCTGAAGGCGATGAAGTGCTCCACGCCGGGCACTTGATCGCGAATCGAATCAATGGCGTCGAGGTAATCGGCATGCACGCAAACGACACGGGCGCCGCTGTGGTTCAGGATGTAGGCGAAGTCGGCGGCGGTGAGGCGGAAATTGATCGGCACGATGACTGCGCCGATTTGTGGCACGGCGTAAAACGCCTCCAGATGCGCGTGGGTGTTCGGTGAGATCGTGGCGATGCGCTCGTCGGGCTGCACGCCGAGCTTTTGCAGCGCTGCGGACCAGCGGTCGCAGCGCCCAAAAAACTCGCGGTAGGTGAAGCGGCAGGGGCCATCGACCACGGCCTCCCGGTCGGCGTAAAGGCGGCGGGCACGGCGGGCGAAGTCGAGGGGCGAGAGCGGCGTTTCCATGATCGGGCGGCGATCATAGAGAAACACGGTCCGACTTGGCGATAAGAAAACGACTTTCACCATTTCTGAGCGCGACTTTGGCGGCGGACGGCTTTATGGGAGCGCACCATGACCCCACCCGACTTTCAGACGCTCGCCACCCGCATCCGCCAATCTTTGGGGTGCAGCAAAGACCTGGCGGAGGATTACGCCAAAGGCATCAGCGACCCTCCAGAGATCATCCACGGCAAAATCGTCGTGCGTGACCCCGAGGGGCGCATCATGGCCCGGGTGCCGGACAGCGTGCTGGCGTGATTGACGCCAGCTTGGATTCGATGCTGGACAAATCAGCCAAGTCCTCCTCGAAGCCCCAAAACAAAAAGCCACGGAACTGACGATGCAGCTCCGTGGCGAACCTGAATTCAGGTTTTGGGGGGAGGGATTAAGCGGGCCGGGACTCGATGCTGGCCACCATCTTGCGGACGTGCGGCGCTTTGTAGGCGCGGGGCTTCAGGATGGCGAGGCTCTTGGCGAACGATCCCCACTTGATGACCTTGATGGTCACGCGGCGGGTGCCCCAGAGATTCATCGAACTGTGCGACGGCTTGTAGAGGTCGATGGTCTTCGTGCCGACGAGGGCGGAGCCGTAGTCATCCACGATGTAGAGCGAGGGATCGCCCTGGATTTGGAACACGGTGCCCACCGGGTAGATGGACCAGTCGGCGGCGGCGCTGCGGACTTGGCCGTGCTTGAGCAGGGTGCCGACCGCTGAGCGGGGACCGTACTCGATGTGATCACTCTCGGTGTGGGTGTAAGCGGTGGTTCTGACACCCGCGATAACCTGGCCTGGAGTACCGGCTGGCGTTGTGGCTGAGGGTTTGACTTCTTCGGCAAAAGCCGTGGCGCACAAGGCAAGGAGGCACAGGAGGATGGGTTGGTTCAATCGATGGTTGGGTTGTTGGGTCGCGCTCTGCCGGATGGGGGGCCCGGTGGAGGGGCCGCGATGGTGTCGAGGTAGCCGGACCTGTCAACGCGGGTTTTCCCGGCCAAAACCGGCCGAAAACCTCGATTTTTCGGCCTCCAGAGCCGAATTCAGCGCCATGCAGTCACTTTAAACGGAGAAGCGCCCCGTAAGCCTCCGCTCCGCCAGGCGGGGTCATGGTCTGGCCGCCGAATGACGCAGCTGCGCCACAGGAACCTGAAATAATCAGCCTGCCGGAGGCGTGCCAAGCCAAGGTGTAGGCATTGTCGCCCTTGATTCCACCGCTTGGAAGCAACCATTCGACCCCGCCTTTTTCGTCCAGAGCGGCGGTGAAGATGTCCGTGGCACCCTGCGATCTGAGCGTCTGTCCGGCGAAGGTGGCCGTCTGGGAAAACTCGCCGGTCACGAAGCAACGACCGGTGTGGTCAGTGGCAACGCCAAGGCAGTAATCGGTGGCCGGACCTTGGATGACATGGCTCCAGACGAGTTTGCCTTCGGGGCTGAAGTGCGCGAGCACGCCGTCGCTGTCCTTGTCGCCGGTTGTCTTCGGGCCGTCGTTGAGCACACCTTTGAACATGCCCGCGCCCCAAGTGCGGCCTGCGGTATCGACGGTGATCTCGTGGAAGCCGGCGCTCGGCACGCCGGGCAAGGTGGCGGCCCAAACGCCTTCGCCATCGGGCGTGAGCTTCAAGACGACGCCCGCCTGGCCTTTGGTGACTTCGAGAGCCACGGAACCCATGCTGCCCACGCCACCGCCGCTGCCACCGATGTGGATGTTGTCTTTGCCATCGACGCCGAGACCGTGACCGCTGCCAGAGAATTTGCCACCGGTGGTCTTCACCCACTTCAGCGTGCCTGCGGCGTCGTATTTGGCGCAGAAGATCGGACGTGTGGTGCTGCCGGCGTTCACGGTCACGTCGCCAAATTTTGCCTCGCCCGCCACGGCTCCGGTGACGACGATGTCGCCCTTGGAATCGACTACGATGCCGTGGCCGTAGTCGTAGCCTTTGCCACCAGCGGTTTTGATCCACAGCAGCGTGCCGGCGGGATCGTATTTGGCCACGAAGATATCGTAATCGCCCGCGTTCGGCAGCGTCTGGCCGTTCGCCTGGGCGTCGGTGCTTTGGTAATGGCCGGTGACGTAAGCATTGCCCGCTGCATCCGTCGCCACGCCGTAACCGCGGTCCACCAGACTGCCGCCGAGGCTGCGCACCCACAGGAAGCGGCCCGCTTTGGACACCTTGGCGAGGAAGAAATCTGACCCGCCGAGACCAGTGCGCTTCAAATCGCCGAAGGTGCCGTCATCGGTCGTTTCACCGGCAAAGAAGGCATTACCTTCGCGGTCGAAGGTCACGCCACGCGTCTTGTCGCTCTTCGCTCCACCACCGGCGGCCACCCATTCAAAGGTGGGTGCGGCGGCTTGAAGTGACGTGGCAAACAGGGCGAGGCAAAGCGTGCGGAGGTAAATCATGGCCCGCAGCATACGGGCGCATGGCACAGCGTGTTGCGGCTGCTTTGGTCATTCGAGTTTGCCGCTGAGAGGCAGTGGAGCAGAGAAGGCAGAGACTTCTTTTCTCTGCAACCTCCGCCTCTCTGCCCCTTTGCGGCAGATTCGAAACGCCTGCTCGCAAGCGAGACGCTTGCGCTACTGGATCGGCGAGAAGTCCGTCGCCTTCATATAAACGCTCTTCACGCCTTCGGCCTGCGGCTGGATGGTCAGCGGGCCGTTCTTTTCGCTCTCGGCCTTTGCTTTGATCCAGTCGGGATCAGCGCGGAACGCGGTGAAGGAGGCGATGCCAGCCTCCTTGCTGGCGTGGGAGAGGATGTAGATCAGCTTCGTGCCCGCGCCTTTGTCCGCATCCGTCGGCACCCAGTAGGCGAGGTGGCTCATGCCGTGCTTGCTGAAGAGCTTCATCGTGTGGTTGCTGAAACGGCCGTGCAGGTCGTTCAGCTTGCCCTCGGGCGTCGTGTAGGTGCGCAGTTCAAAGACGCGCGGTTTGTCGCCCTTGGCAACGGTCAGCGGTGGCGAGTAATCTGTCGGCGACATGAAGATGGACTCGATCTTGGCGACGATCTTGCCGTTCGCCTCGCTCGCCTTCGCGGCGGCCTTCCACTCGGGGTCCGCGCCAAAGGCCTTGAAGCTCGCCTTGGCCGCTTCGCGGCTCTTGTGTTCGAGCACATAGATCAGCGTGGTTTTGGAGCCGTTCTCCTCATCTACCGGCACCCAGTAACCGACGTTGCCGATGCCGTGCTTCTCAAACAGTTTGCAGGTGTGATCGCGGAAGCGAGCCAGCAACGCGTCGAGCTTGCCCTCGTTGCAGGTGTAAATGCGCAGCTCATAAACACGCCCGTCATCGGCAGCGTGGATGATGGGTGCGAACAGACCGGCAAGTGCGAGAAGGAGAAAGGTGAGGCGCTTCATGAGGGGTGAACAAACGCGGCGCGAATGAATCCTTATCATGCAGCCTGCCTTACCGACCGAAGCCTTTCATGTGCCGGGGATTCGTGGCCAGATCCTTGGGCGGCTTCTTGAGCGAACCCGCCAGATCGCGGGCCAGATCATAACACGAGGCCCCAGCGGTCATCTCCGGTTGCTCCAACTCACGCTCCAAGGCCGAACGCACCAGCGCCGATTTCGTCATGCGGCGCTGACGGCTTTCCTGGTCCAGCCGCAGATGCAGCGAATCGGGCAGTTTGAGGGAGAACGTGCTCATTGGGCCGGGTGGTAATAAGCACCATTCTCTCCGGCAATATGCATTTTCCGACTGCCCAAAATGCATGATGGTATTTTCTGGTTGAGGAGGGATTGCTACAAGTGTTTCCAGAAACGTGACCAAATGGCCTTTCGTGCTTTAGCCTTTTCGTCGTCTATCCCAGCGGAGCCTTCTGGTTCGAGGCTGTCATAGAATTTCTACTTCTGCCTCAAATCTTTTTCTTCCGCCGCTGCAATCCGCCAATCCGACCAATCCTCGGCCCACTCGACATGATTACGCGTGATCCAGTAGTGAGAGCGACACGGGAAGTTCCAATTTCCGATCGACGGATAAAGGGAAACGGTTTCGCCATCGAAAATCAGTTTCCAATCGGTCGGTGTGAGCGGCGTCACAACCTCCCGCCCACATGCACAACAACAGCGATGCACTGCGGTTCCGTGGGCGATGGACACATAGAGAATGCCATCGTCGAGCACCTCGGGAATGAACTCGACGAATTTATGGTTGAGCTTCTTCACTGAGCAGTTGGTTCTCGTTGATTGTGTAGGTGGAATCGTGCTCGTGCTCCATATCCTGATAGAAGCCGCGGAGCTTCTTCCATTTGATGACGGCGAGAGCCGCATTCAGCATATTCAAGTCTGCTATTTGGATGTTCGTGGAGTAAGCATCGTCTTTGGCATCATTGAAGGAAACGCACTTGGTGAAATGATCCCGTTTGCGAGGCGTGCTCGTGGTCACGCGCACGATGCCGAGCAAGTTATTGTCACCGACTTGAACGCCCATTCCGACATCAACAAACGAAGCTGAACCCGCCTCCAATAGCGCGACTATTTCACGTTTTGACCTCCCCTCATCCATGCAAATGAAGACGAAATCCAGCCCCTGTAGCAGTTGCACATTCTCCGCGCTTAACGCGACGGGGTGCGGAATGATTTTTCGCCGCATCCGGGCATAGATTTCTGCGAGGTAGTTCACCTTTAACGGTGGGGTGAGGAGTTGCTCTACCGAGGGCGCTCCTGGCGAGCGGAAGGCGTTGTGCTGGCAAAACACATCGCCGTCGAACAGATGGATTTCATCCACAGGCGTTTTCGCCACGAGGTCGAGCACATAGGAGCCAGTGCCACCCACACCCACGATGCCGACTTTGTGGCCCTTGAGCTTGTCGCTGATGGCTTCGATTTCGGCGCGGCTGGAATTGGTGTCGAAGTAGTTGAACACAGACTCTTCGGGCTTTGCCTCGATCACCCGAAACGTTTTCGCTGTAGCCGTCGGATCGAGCGACTGTGCCGGTGCCGAGATTACTTCCGCATAACGGTTCATCTTCTCGTAATAGTCCGAGTAGCCGTTCTTGGGTTTGTGCGAGAAGGAGTGGTTCGCGACGATTCCCTCCGCCAGCGTCTGAGTCTGACTGCTGTGCTGGATTTGGGACATGATGGAGCCGTCCTTGTGACACGGGTGCGGGCCGATGAAGTGAACGACGTGCGTATCCGGCTTAGTGATGGCATTGCCAGCCAATGTGAGAGTGGACACAAGGGTGCCGAACTCGATTTGCCCGGACGCGTTGACGCAGGGGACGTGGGAAACCAGGAGGTGCGTCCCCCTGATTTCCACTTCGTAGCCCTCGTTGCGGAGCCTGACGATGTCAGGACTAGGATTTACAGGTTGGTGTGACATTGAAGTGCATCCCGCATTGAAGTTTCACGACGTCGCCCTGGACCATCTTGCCTTCGGGCTTGCTAGGCGGCCCGTGCTTGAACGTGACCGTGTAGATCGTGTTGGGGTCAACCGACCCGAACGCCAGCACAACAAGGTCGGCATACGAGATGGTTTTCCCGGCGACGACCTTCTCGCGGCCGTTGACGACAATTTTCGTCTCCTGCGACGCCGATTTGTTCCGGCAGGTGAATACTGGTCCGTCGCGGAAATCCACCGTCGCACTGTCTGCGATTGGCTCGTCATGCGGTGACTCAATATCGCGGAGCAACACCGCGTCACCTGGCAGGCCAAACAAGCGTTTAAGCGAATGGCCTGTCTGTTTGCCGACGAGCGTGATCTCCCATTCGTCGTCGCACACGAAAGCCAGCTTTGCCGGTCCAGTGCAGGGTGCCTGCGTTGCTGCTTCACAGCGCGGAATGGTACGGAAGACATTTCCCTCCGCGAGGTCCACGAGCGCGTCGTCGGTAAAGACGACATCGTTCGGGCTACCGTGGTCTCGGACGAGCACGAAGTCTCGTCCGGCACCAGTTTGGTCGAGGATGTCCCGAGCCGTGAGCTTGCGGCGAGGCATTGGGAATAGTGCGTCCGTTACGATGGCAGCCCACTTTGGCGCGGGGCTGCAATTCTGCGCATGGTTCGCCTCGGCTGTGCCGTGGCCCTGTTTTGTGCTTTGGAAGGTATCCATAGGCTAAATAATAGCCAAACAATGGCTATTTCGTCAACATAAATGTGGAAAGTTTGTGGACTTTTTCCATATTACATGATTATTTCATGCCCAACCCACCCGCAAATTATGGCCGAAAAACGCACAATGACTCTCAATCTGTCGGACGCTGAAATGAGCGCCCTCGAAGAGCTAGCCACCAAGAAAGACCTCAACAAGACTGTCGTGATTCGGCAAGCCCTCCGTCTCTACCAAATGGTGGATCAGCGCCTTCGCGAAGGGAAAAAGGTCTTCATCGAGGACGAAATGACCAAGGCTAAGTCCGAACTCATGTTTCTCTGATTCAAATGGAACAATCCCTCATATACCTGCAACGATCAGGAAATCGCGAAGCGGTGGAGGCCGAACTTTGGGACGACATTACTGATTTTCATCTCGAACAGTGGCGAACAACATGGACGCCAATGGTAGAAAGCACCATCAGTCGGCTCCAAAAAGCCGGCATTCCGCGAGACAAATGGCCCCAGGATCTTCATTGGGACTGGGACAAGAAGGCAGGTTGGAGCCGACGATTCCTGTCGCTTCAACGGTTTGCCATCACCTGCGGTGGCGCTCTACAAGGCCTGATGCTCGTGAATCTCACCAAACTCTCAGCCCGCATCGCCTCACAGTGGGGGAAAGACCTTGCCTATATCGACTATCTTTCCACTGCGCCGTGGAATCGCCCTGAGATCGCTGGAGTGCAGCAGTTTCATGGTGTGGGCAAGATCATGGTGCGTGCCGCAATCCAAGTCAGTCTCGACGAGGGCTTCCGAGGACGACTTGGCCTTCACGCTCTCGGCCAAGCAGCAAGTTTCTACCGCAATGTCTGTGGCATGACCGATCTCGGCACAGACAACGACTATTACAATCTCACCTATTTCGAGATGACCGAATCACAGGCCAAAGCCTTTTGTGGCGAAACCTGAGAGAAAGTCATTTCAGTTCAATACCCATCCGCCAACACACCATGCAACTCAACATCACAAAAGACTGGTTCCTAAACCAAGCACACCTGGAAGAAGGTCTGGAAATCGGAGCTGGCGCACTTCAACACATTGGCAGGCCCGCGCTTCGTGTCGTGCCTGCGGCAGAGTCTTCCATTAGCACAATCAGCCAACATCTGACCTTCGGTCGCTTCGTCGAGGTTATGCGACGCAAGCAAGGCTGGACCGTCTCCGACCTTGCCATTGTGGCCGAGGTCTCTCCAGAAGAACTATTGGTCATTGAAGGTGACCCATATCATGAGCCTGAACTGAGCACCGTCTTTGGACTGGCTAAGACCTTTAATCTTCCAGCCAAGAATCTCGTTAAAATGGCTGGTCTAACCCAAGGAGGGAGTTCCCGACTGAGAGAGGAAAGCGTGCGATTTGCTGCGTGCTCCGAATCCAAAGAGCCACTCACGGAGGAAGAAAACACGGCGCTTCAAGCCTTCCTCAAAGTCATCGTCGAAGAATCTGACCCATAATGCAAAACATCATCCTCCAGCCGAGCATTCGGCAAAAAATCGACAAACGTGTGGACAAGATTCTGCACGACCTCGACATGCCGGAACCACCGCTGCGGCTGGATGATGTCCGTGAACTACTACGACTCGATTTAGGCTATTATCAGGGAGACAGTGACGGCCTGATTCACCAGACAATTCATCGCCTCACGATGGCGGGAAAGCAGATCATCGAAAGGCCGACGATCCTTCTTGATGCCCTGCGCAAGTTCAGCATCAAGGCTCTCTACATTCCCGATAGAAAACGCATCTTGATTGATGAAACGCTTCCGAAAAAGAAGCATCGCTGGGCGACTGGTCACGAGATCATGCATGATGTCCTGGACTGGCATGAATTGGCGCTTCGGGGTGATACTGATGTAACAATGAAGCAGTCGTGTCTCGACAAGGTTGAAGCCGAGGCCAACTACGGAGCAGGCCAACTCTTGTTTCTGCGTGAGAGATTCGCGAGAGAGGCGCTGGACTCAGCGCCATCCGTAGAACTGGTGAAGGGAATGGCCGACTCCTTTGGCAACACATACGCCAGCACACTTTGGCGACTGGTGGAAACGATTGGCGTGACCAAGCCTGTTGTCGGGGTGATGCATCATCACCCACATCCGCGCTTCTCCTCGCCAAAGTTCGATCCAGCCAATCCATGCCGTCACTTCATTCGATCTGATGCCTTCGCTGCGCAGTTCTCTTCGATTGCGGAAATGCATGTCTTCAATTCGATTTCTGGCTACATCTTGCCTCGAAAGGGAGGCCCCCTGGGATGTGAGTCAGTGATTCTGAAAGATGATAACGGGGACGATCATGAGTTTTCATTCGAGAGCTTTAGCTTCTACCACGAGTGCATGACGCTTTGCGTGCATCTCAGAAAGCGACCTTTGATTGTTGGAGTTGGCTCCATATGTGACCCGACTCTTTGAGCGCCAGTCCGTTGATCGGCGCGTTCGAGAAAACGTTCACCCCGCCGCCGCCAGAATGCCCGCCGCCTTGTGCAGGGTCTCCTCGTGTTCATGCTCTGGCACGGAGTCGGCGACGATGCCGGAGCCGACGTGGAAGGTGATTGCATCATCCTTTTGCACGGCGGTGCGGATGGCGATGTTCCATTGGCTGCGGCCATCGAAGCCGAACCAGCCGATGGCACCGGTGTAGAGGCTGCGGGGATGCGGTTCGAGTTCGGCGATGATCTCGCAGGCACGTTTTTTCGGCGCACCGGTGATGCTGCCGCCGGGGAAGCAGGCGCGGAAGGCATCGACGTGATCGACATGCGGCCTCAGCGTGCCGGTGACGGTGGAGACGAGGTGAAACACCTGCGCGAAGCTTTCCACTCGCCACAATTCGGGCACAGCGACGCTGCCGAACTCGCAGACCTGGCCGAGGTCGTTGCGCTCGAGGTCGGTGATCATGAGCAGCTCGGCGCGTTCTTTGGCGGAGGCGGTGAGCTCGCGCACGGCGGCGCTGTCGCGGGCGGGATCGCCGACGAAACGAGGGCGCGTTCCTTTGATGGGGCGGGTGGCGATGCGGGAGCCGCGCATGTTTAAAAACAACTCGGGCGAGGCGGAAAGGACGGTCGTTCCGGCCAGTTGCATGAAGGCGGCATGCGGCGCGGGCGAAACGGTACGCAGTTTCAAATAGAGCGCTAGGGCGTCGGCCTCCTGCGGCCAAGTGGCTTTCCAGGGGTAGGAGAGGTTCACCTGGTAGATGTCTCCGGCGGCGATGTAGTCCTGCGCACGCTGGACGCTGCGGATGAAGTCTTCGCGGATGACTTGGGGCTGGAAGTCGAGCTTGGGGGCTGCGGGGACTTGGGGAGAAGTGAGAGGTGAGAAGTGAGAAGTGAAATGGCCGAACTCGTACCAGCGGGAGGTGTCGTGATCGTAGATGAGGCCGTGGGGGTAGATGCCGAAGGTGAAATGGCCGTCGTAGCCGACCCAGCCGTACAAACCACCGGCGGCGGCGCGGGGAGTGCGCAGAGCGGCGCGGACTTTTTCCCAGTCGTGGTCGATGTGGCCCTGCAAGACCTCAACGGGATCGGCGGTGAGCACGGAGATGGCTCCGGGGGTGGGCAGGGAGGAATCCATCCAGACAAAGCCTTCGCGATGGCACAGTTGCGCCGCGATTTCGGCCGGGGAGAAAGAAAAATCACACCGGTGGTGGTGCGGCGACGTTTCCAAGGCATGAACGAACAGCGGCAGGGCGGGACCTTCCGGCATTTTGAACGAAGAACCCTGAAGCATTGACACTAGGAGGCCCGAATCGTACCATAAGCGCCTTTTCCAGCAACCTGTGACTCCCCCTTCCACCATTCTCGCCCCTGACCGCGAACGTGCCTCTGCGGCGGCGTGGGGCACGCTGTGCGTGCTGGCGGTGGTGCAAATCGGTCTCGCGGTGAAGCTGCTGACGACCCCAAATTCCGCAGAAACACCGTCGGCGATGGTGCAAGAGCCTGTTTCCACGCCGCTGCCGTCTCAGGTGAGCGTGGTGCCGGAAATCGGCCAGATTGCAGAGCCGACGCCGGTTTTGGCACCGCCTTTGCCAGGTTCCGTGGCTGCGCAGCCAGCTCTGGTTCCTGCCGCGCCCGTGTCCAACGCTCCGCCGCCGATTGGCTCGTTCCAGCAGACGAATCCGGCCCCGGCTCCTGTTTTGACTCCTCAACCGGCTCCGATGCCTGCCCCGGTCACCTCCAGTCAGCCGCCACCCCTTCTCCCCGCGCAGCCTTCCACTCTGCCTCCAGCGCCCTCATTGGCACCCGCGCCAGCACCCGCTTTCAAGCCGGACCCGGCCACTCAGTTGCTGAAGGACGTGAACTACGTCGTCACCACGGCGAAGGAGATCCGTGGCATGAGCGACATGCAGGGTGCGCTGGAAATGCTCAAGCGGGCCGACGAGCTGACCCCGGATCATCCGGCGATCATCGCGGAAATCGCACAGACGTATGAGCAGATGGGCGTGGCCACGAAGGCGACGGATTCCTGGCGTCGCATTCAGCTTCTCGGGGAGACGCGGGCTGGCAGCTTTTATGAACTGGCCTCCCGCCGCCTCGGCGCCGGGCCTGCTGCCACGGCCGCGCCCTTGGGCATGCCAGGCGCGAGCAGCTTGGAAGGCGAGAAAAATCTGCGCCTGGGTGCCTGCCAAGTGGCGCGTGATTTCTCCGTGAACAACGGAGAACGCTACACAGTGCGCGTGCCGATCTCCCGCGCCGGCAGCCAGCCGGTGGATGGCAAAGCGGTCAACCTTGAGGTGTTCTTTTTTGACCGGGTGAACGGAGCGCAAGTGGCGCAAAGCATCGCGCCGGAGCCGGTCGAAACATGGCAGTCCACCCCGGTGGACTGGAGCGGCAGCGGCGAGGAGACGCTGGATGTCGTGTATCACCTGCCCGCACTCTCCACCGCCGAAATCCAGCAGCATGGCCGAAGATCGTACTACGGGTACATGCTGCGCCTTTACTATAACAACAAACTCCAGGATGTGGCCGCCGAGCCCCGCGATCTCCTGGAGTTCGGCTCCACACCGGGTTCCGCGCCCGCCGGTGTGAACCCGCTCCTGCCACCGATGGGGAGGTGATCGCCACAAGCACGCATGACTCTTTTGTTTGTTGATTCCAACGCCGCCCTGAGCGGCCAACGCATCGTCTGGCTGAGGGATAATCTCCCCGGCTTCACCATTGTCGATTTTCCCGAGGCCAAGGAGGCTGCGGCGTGGATCGCGAAGACGGACACGCTCGACATCCTCGTCACCGAGGCCATTTTCCCTTCCCAGGAGACGGGCTTCGCGTTGCGCGATGCAGCCCGCGCCCGGTTCCCACACACGCGTGTGTTGTTCACGACGCGCTATGATTTGAGCGGCTTCGAGGCGCAGATCGATGACGCGCTGGTGCTGAAGGACGCCCCTTACAAGCCGGAGAAACTGCTGGAACGCATCCGCTCCTTGCTCGCGCAGCCGGTGGAGCCGAATCAGGCGCCGCCGGTCATGGTGACGGGCACGGTGTTGGGAAATTACCAGGTGCTGGAGCGGCTCTACATTGAAAAGGAGTCAGAAACCTATCGCGCCCTGCAGGTGGCGGTGCAGCGGCCGGTTGCCCTGGTACTGCTGAAGCCAGAGCATCTGAAGAAGCCGGACATCGTCGAGAAATTCAAGGAGCGCGTGCGTGTGAAAGCCTCGCTCATGCATCCGCGCATCGCGCCATTGTATGAGGCGGGCGAGGTGAACGGCTGGCAGTTTTACACGCGTGAGCTGCCGCGTGGCCGCAGCCTGGCGGAGGTCGAGATGACGGACGAGATGCTCAGCGAACGCCGCCTCACCGAGGTGCTCTTCGGCGTGGCCGAGGCCATGCAATACGCCACCGAGCGCGGCTACCACCACCGCAGCCTCGCGCCGCGTGACATTTACATCGACACCGAGCACCAGGCCAGCATCGTAAACATCTTCCGCCCGGCGATTGCGGATAAACGCGACGCCAGGGCCGATGTGCGGGCCTTTCTGGAACTGCTGCGTCCCGTCACCGCCGAGGGCAAAGCGCGTGGGCTGCTGCAATCACTCTCCGAGGCGAATCATGACTGGACCCGCCTGCTGGCCTCGCTGGACGATTTGCGTGATGACATGCGCGAGCGCAGCATCGTGCGCAAGATCGAGGCGGAAAGCCTGCCGGCTGGCGTGCGTGGCCGCAAACCGTGGTGGGTCTGGGCGGCGGTAGTCGTGATCTTGCTCGTCATTGCCGCGCTTGGTGCCTTGATGAACGGCTCCAACCTCATGCAGGGAAGCGGTGTCTCGACGCTACCCGTCGAGATGGTGCGCATCCCTGCGGGTGAGTTTGAGTACCAGAAAAATGAAAAAGTGCGGCTGCCGGAGTTCTGGATCAGCAAACACGAGGTCACCATCGGCCAGTATGCGGAGTTTCTGGCCGCTTTGAAGACCGCCAAGCCAGGAGAGTTTGACCATCCGCTTCAGCCCAAGACCAAAACCTCCCATGAACCCGCGCAATGGCAGTCCTCCTACGCGGCGGCCAAGTCCGGGGCCACATTCAACAACGAGGGAGTCACCCTTAACACACCGGTCACGCAGGTGGACTGGTGGGACGCCTATGCCTTTGCCAAATGGAAAGGCCAGCGCCTGCCCACGGAGCAGGAGTGGGAAAAAGCCGCCCGTGGAGAAAAAGGCCTTCGCTATCCCTGGGGGAACCAGCCGCGACACAACGCGGCCAATCTCGGCGATGACTACAATGCCAAGCCCAAGAGCCGTGGTGGCAAGATCGACGGCTATAACCTCTGGGCACCCATCACACGCGTCACCCAGGACGTCAGCCCCTACGGCGTGTGCGACATGGCCGGCAATGTCAGCGAATGGACCAGCGGTGAGACGCAGGGTGGCGAGTGGCCTGCCCATCCCGATTTCATCGACATCAAGGTGCCCGTCGTTCGCGGCGGCCACTTCGGGGTGAAGTCCAACGACCAGCTTCTCACCGACCGGCGCTTTCCAGAATCCGCAAACGAGGCTACACTCGCCCGCGGCTTCCGCACCGCTACCAGCGCCGCGCCTCCCGCCAAACCGAAATCCTGACCGCCATGAACCGCTATTTGCTGCTGTTGATCCTCTGCCTGTGCGCCACCAGCGCCCGGGCGCAGTACGTCACCAACCTGACCTTGTCGAAGAATCAATACCTCACCGGTGAGCCGGTGGTCGCCACCCTCACCATCATCAACCGCTCTGGTGCTGACGTCATCCTCGGCGGCCATGGTGCGCGGGACTGGCTGCATTTTGAGATCACGCAATCAACTGGCCGGGTGCTCTCGCCCATCACCATCGGCTCGGAGTCGCCGATCAGGCTGCAAGCCGGCGGCACCACCACGCACACCGTCGAACTCTCCGGCGGCTACTCCACTTCCGATCTCGGCACCTTTCACATGGTCGCCAATGTGCTGCATCCCATCAGCGGCCAGTTTTACGCCTCCAACCGCGAGCGCATGACCATCACCGACGCAAAGCCGAACATGTTCAATCAGCCCTACGGCGTGCCCGAGGGCTTTCAGAACGCGGGCCGCGCACGCCGCTACCAGGTCATCTTGTTTCGTGAGCTCGACATCTTGCAGCTCTACTGCCGTATCGCGGATGAACGCAGCGGCGCTTACCTCGCCACCTTCCTGCTCGGCCCCGTCAACATGGCGGTGCAGCCGCAGATCAGCATCGACACCAAAAACAAGCTGCACATCTTCTTCCTCGCCAAGCCGCAGATCTGCTGCCACGCCATCATCAATCCTGACGGCAAGCTCTACAAACGCAGCTACTATCGCGACACGCAGGGCAACCGCCCCACGCTCGTCATGACGCGTGATGGAGCGCAGGTCGTCGGCGGTGAGTATTTCGACCCCGCCGCGCCGCCTGCAAAGTCCAAGGCTCTGCGCAAGGCCTCCGAACGTCCGCCAGGGCTGTGAACTCGGCATAAAGGCCACACCATGAGTTTGCTCACCCACCCGCAGTTTCTGTGGATCGTCTCGGTCATCGCCTCGGTGTTTCAGGTGTCGCTGATCATTGGCGCCTTCATCAACCAAGGTGCTCCTGCCGAAACGGGATTCAAAGGCTGGGGCAAGAAAGCCTCCGTGCGCGTGACCATCTCGTTCTGCACCGGTTTTGGCTGGGGTGGCGTGATGGCGCTCCGTCAAGGGCTGCCGCCCACGGCCACGCTCGTCATCGCTTTCATTTCGGCCGTGACTTTCACAGTGCTCATGTTCGTGATGCTGCGTTTTCTCATCGAAAGAACTGAGAAGTAGAACGGCGAACCAGGAACAGACCCTTACTTCATCGGCTTCGGCAGCGCCTGCACCAGCAGGCTGTAGAATTCGTTCTCCTCGGGCGTTTCGCCGTCACTTTTGAGGATGTTCTTAACCACGCCGAGCACTTCCTTCTGCGCTGTCTTCGTGGTGAAGACCTGCGCCTTCTCGTTGATGTAATCAAACATCGTGTCATCGCTGTCTGCCGCCTCGCGGGCGCGGGCGAACGACTCCTCTATGAACAGGCTCTTCGGATACTCCGAATCCCAGCCCTCCGCGATGAAGGCCGACTCCACCAGCCTCTCCTCCGTCAGCGAAACATGAGCGTCGGCATAGATCGAGAGGGTGAGCAAATCAAAGAGAGCTTCGCGATTTTTCTGGGTCATGAAACCATTTTGGCAAGAACCCTTCCCGCGATCAAGCTCGCACTTCTTCACACAGAAATCTTCACCCGCTGATACACTTCAGCCTGCGTCCCCGCATGAATCGCTGCCTCCACGTTGCCGCCGTTCACCGTCACCACTGCATAACCTGCCGTGTCCGCGTACTCGAACGCCGTCACAGACTTCCGCTCGATTTCATACAGCTCGTGTCTCAAGGCCGTCGTCTCTGGCGCATGTTTGGGCTCCAACAACACCTGATCGCCGTTGTAGCTGGCGATGCCGTGGAGTTCTGCCTTAGGTGGTTGATTCAACGCCGACACCACGCTGCTCACCGCGAGCTGTGAGAAACGTTTCCCACCGGCAAGACGTGTCAGTGCGCTGAACTTGTGCAAATGCCCGCCCAGCACCATCGCCTCCTGCTGGCCGAGGATGTCGAGCAGCTTCTCACGCTGCGCCTGCATTTTTTCGCTCGCATACAGATGCCATGTCGCCCGCGCACCATACGGCACCACCGGCGGATGAATGATCACAAACAGATGCCGTCCCGTGCGTTTCGCCGCCACCGCCTCCAGCCATTCCAGGCTCGTCTTGTCATACGCATCAAAAAACGCAAACTGCGACTCGCCATGCGTCACCAGATGGTTAGCCTTCGTGTTTGATGCACGCTCATCGACCTGCTTCGCCTCCCTGGCCATGAATGGCAGCAACACATCATTGAACGCCTCCACCGCACCGTCGCCCGTCACGTCGTGATTGCCTTTGGTGAACAGAAACGGCACGCCGAGTTCTTGCTTCATCACAAACGCCACCGCCTCGCGGTTCTGCTGCACGGAGAGTTCGGCATTTCCGCACAATCCCTCGACCAGATCGCCCACCTGTAGCACAAACGCCGGTGGCGCAGCTGAATCACGCAGCGCCGCGATGCGCTGCTTCACGGCGGCAAATACCCCAGGCATCACTTCCGCCGTCAGCCGCGAGTAATTTTGAATCTGGCTCAAATCACCCGCGTGGTGCTCCTGCAGCCACTTCAAATCATGGTGCGCCAGGCTGTCGTAATGCAGATCGCCCAGCAGGATGAATGAAAACGGCTTGGCGGCCTCAGCAGCACGCAGAACACCCCCTGAAACCGCTGTGGCGGCACAAGCTCCCAAAAACTGACGACGCGATTTCATGCTCGAACAACGTCGCTCCCGCCATTTGTTATTCTGCATTCGTCATTCCTTGACCTCTTGACCACCCCTTGACTCTCTTGACCATCCCCTCCCATGTCCGACGCAGCCACCACTCCCATGATGAAGCAATACCTCGCCATCCGGCGGGAGCTTCCTGAGGATGTGCTGCTGTTCTTCCGCCTGGGTGACTTTTACGAGCTGTTCTTCGAGGACGCAAAGATCGCCTCGCCGATCCTGAATGTGGCGCTGACGAAACGCAACGGCGTGCCGATGTGCGGCGTGCCGCATCATTCGTCGCAGGGTTATATCGCGAAGCTGATCAAAGGCGGCAAGCGCGTCGCCATCGCCGAGCAGACGACTGATCCGGTGCCGGGAAAAATCGTCGAGCGTGCGGTGTCGCAGATCCTCAGCGCGGGCACGATCAATGACCTCAACCTGCTCGACTCGAACCGCCCGAACTACCTCGCCGCCGTGTTCCGTGAGGGCAAAAAATTCGGCCTCGCTTACGTCGATCACACCACCGGCGAGTTTGAGGTCGCCGAGTTCAAAGACACCACCGAGCTTGCTGATGAGCTGGAGCGCCTCCAGGCCAGCGAGTTGCTCTTTAGCGACAGCCAGCGCGATGTCATCGACGCCCTCGGCAACCCCAGCAGCGCGCAACCCATCGAAAGCTACCTCTTCTTGCTCGATCAGGCCCAGCACAGCCTCACGCAGCATTTCAAAGTGCAGTCGCTCGACGGCTTCGGCTGCACCGGCATGAACGCCGCCATCTGCGCCGCCGGCTGCATCCTGCAATACCTGCAATTCCAGCTCCGCCGCAGTGTCGATCACATCCAGCGCCTCCGCGTCGGCCAAACCAACGACTGCGTGCTCATCGACGCCGCCAGCCAAAGCCACCTCGAACTCGTCACCGCACGCGGCGGCACGCAGCACACACTTTTGAGCGCGCTCGACCGCACCTGCACGCCGATGGGTGCCCGCAAAATGCGCCACTGGGTGCTGCATCCGCTGCGTGATCTCGACGCCCTCACACAGCGCCAGGACATGATCGCCGCGCTGCTCGACGAGCCGATTTTACTCGGCCAAATCCGCACCCTGCTCAAAGAAGTCCGCGATTTGGAACGCACCAGCTCCCGCCTCAGCCAAGGCAGCGGCAACGGCCGCGATTTGCAGGCTTTGGCCGTGTCGCTGGAGGTCGTGCCTTCGCTGAAAACACTCCTCTCAGAATGGTCAACCCGGTCAGCCATGTCAGACCACCTGACAACACGCCTCCACGACCTCACCCCCATCTGCCAGGAAATCCAACGCGCCATCTGCGATGAGCCGCCGATGCAGATCAAAGAAGGCGGCGTCTTCCGCGAGGGTTGGCTCCCCGAACTCGACGAACTGCGCAACGCCACCACCCTCGGCCGCCAATGGATCGCCGACCTGCAAAACCGCGAGATTGAGCGCACCGGGATAAAAAGCCTCAAGATCAAATACAACGCCGTCTTCGGTTACTTCATCGAGATCACCAAGGCGAACGTCGGCAGCGTGCCCGCCGACTACCATCGCAAGCAGACCACCGTCAACGGCGAGCGCTACATCACCGACGAGCTCAAGCGCATGGAGGACAAAATCCTCGGCAGCGAGGAGCGCAGCAAGGCGCTCGAATACGAGCAGTTCATCGATCTGCGCAGCCGCGTGCTCGAGCACCTCGCGCACATCCAGGAAACCGCCGAAGCCATCGCCGTGCTCGATTCCCTCGGCTCGCTTGCCGAGACCGCGCGGCTCTTCAATTACACGCGTCCCGTCCTCAACGAAACGCGCAATCTCTTCATCCGCGACGGCCGCCATCCCGTGCTCGATCAGAACCTCACCAGCGGCGAGCGCTTCGTGCCGAACGACGTCACTTTGGAGCCGGAGGAAAGCCGCCTCATCCTCATCACCGGCCCGAACATGGCCGGCAAGAGCACCTACCTGCGCCAGACCGCGCTGCTCACCTTGATGGCGCAGATCGGCAGCTTCCTGCCCGCCGCCAGCGCCGAGATCGGCCTCGTCGATCGCATCTTCACCCGCATCGGTGCCAGCGACGACATCGCACGCGGCCAGAGCACCTTCATGGTCGAGATGAACGAAACTTCGCTCATCCTCAACAACGCCACCGAGCGCAGCCTCGTCATCCTCGACGAGATCGGCCGCGGCACCAGCACCTTCGACGGCCTCAGCATCGCCTGGAGCGTCGCCGAGCACCTGCACGACCACATCGGTGCCCGCTGCCTCTTCGCCACGCACTACCACGAGATCACCGCCCTCGCGCAAAGCCGCAGCGCCGTGAAGAACTACAACGTCGCCGTGAAGGAGTGGAACCAGCAGATCATCTTCCTCCGCAAGATCCTCCCCGGCTGCGCCGAAAAAAGCTACGGCATCCAGGTCGCCAGACTCGCCGGCCTCCCTGAGAACGTCATCGCCCGAGCCAAAGAAGTCCTCCAACAACTCGAATCCGGCCACCAGCCCGCCGAGAGCGTCAAAGAAGTGCCCGTGCCGACCAGCGTGCCCGCGAAGACGAGGAAGAAGCCGCGCAGCGATGAGGACGCGGGGCAGATGAGTTTGTTTGGATGATCTGCCAAAATTTTAATATGCCGGTGGCATAATGTGCTGACAAAAAGCCGCGCAAGCGCAAACTATTCTGAGAGAGCAACGACATTACCTCAAATTTGTATGGCAAAATCAGAAGAGAGAACAGACTTTTGGGGCAATAAGACCACCGTCCATTACGACGATGATGGTAAGAAAACTGGCGAATCTCGTGAAGAGAAAACATTTCTTGGCGATCAACGCACTGTTCACTATGACAACAGCGGAAGCAAAGTGGGTGAGTCTCGTGAAGAGAAAACATTTCTTGGCGATCAACGCACCGTTCACTATGACAACAGCGGAAGCAAAGTGGGCGAGTCTTGTGAAGAGAAAACATTTCTTGGCGATCAGCGCACTGTTCACTACGAGAAAAGTGGTAAAAAGATCGGCCAATCCGAGAACGAGAAAACTTTTCTCGGAGACCGCTACACGAACCATGATGGCTCAGTACCATATTTAAAATCGCGGACTGTTGAATCTCCAGACAAGCATAACGCGCCTGCAAATGATACAAGTTATGGTGATTCTGGTGGCAGCCATGAGGGAGTTTACCGTGAAAGACAAAAAGAATCAGCCACAACACTCGCAACACCTGAGGGAGACAACACTCGTTTAGGTTGCGCGGTGCTACTCATCATAATAGCCCTTGTGGGAGGATATTTGTTCTTGCTTCCAGATATTCGCAAGGAAATGGCAACAACAATTCAGCCAACTCTACCCCAAACGAACAAGTCAACATCTGCTGTTACTTCTTGGACAATTCCTGGTGAGGCTGAGGCGAAGGCACTCGACCGTGCTCATTCTGAAATCGACGAAGTTTACAAGACGGTGATGGCTTCTCTAGCACCGATTCAGCAAGAAGCACTCCGCCAAGAAGAGCGTGAATGGATCAAATGGCGAGATGCAGAAGCGGACAGAATTGCTCGAACCACATCTGAAGGCGGAAGTGCCTATCGTGTGGATCGGCTCAACGCCATGATCGATTTGGTGAAAAAGAGGACTGAATATCTACGACAGTATAAAGCCAAAGTGTCGAGCAACGCATCCGATGGTCAGCAAGCAGACACGGCAAAAAAGACACTCCAACAACAGCCTACTAAAACAGGATTCGACCCCAGATTGGAAGCCAAACTCCTGAATCTTTGCTTAGACTTCTATCACTCGAAAGGTGAGTGGGCTGGGAAAGCTAGAATTGTAAAGGTCAACAAAATGCGGTTAGAAAGCACTGGGCCAGGCCAGTGGAAACTTCATGCTGCCTATGACTATGCCAGCAATTCGCGCTTTATTCGCAGCGGCTCGGATCAAAGATGTTTTTACATCAGCACGCATCCAAGTGGCACATTCTATGTGCGGACAATGGGCAGCTATATGAGTGCTCGTTTTTGAAAGCACCTGGAAATGGCTCGGTCTGCAAGTGTCTGACACACCAGACCAACCGCCCCTCATCCTCGTGTTCCTGCTCGGCGCGGGCTTGTGGCGGTGGCGTGTGGGCTGGGGGCAGGTGCGGAGGCTGGATCCGCGTGCCGCCGTGGTGGATGGGCGGGTGATCCACGGCGGGACCAGCCGCTTTCCAACTGCGGTGTGAAGCTCAAAGGTTTGGGATGGGCACCATCGCCAATTCAGAAGGGAAACACCTCAGAGGTTAGAAGACCGCAAGTTTAGAAGACCGCAGAGAAATCCATTTTGGTATTCTCTGCGGTCTTCTTGCCTCTCGCGGTGCAATCAACACCGTCCCTGGCAATGCGGTCTTTCTGTGCCGGGATGAGAAATCGCGTTCCGTGCTTCCGTAACTCTCCGGCCCCGGGGTCTGCGCGGGGCATGCTTCCTGAGGCAACATCCGGTTCATCCCAAACAGCCACTGTCTATGAATCTCCTCCCGAGTTCGCGCCGCCGGTTTCTTCAAGCCGGTGGCATCGGCGCTCTGAATCTTGCCATCCCGGGACTGGTCGTCGGGAAGGACAAGCTGGATGCCGCAGGCAAGGCGGTGGCCTCGAAGAAGCGCTGCATTTTCCTGCTGCTGTGCGGCGGCCCGAGCCAGATCGACACCTGGGATTTGAAGCCGGACGCGCCGTCTGAGATTCGCGGGCCGTACAAACCCATCCGCACCAAGGTGCCGGGCATGCACCTGAGCGAACTGCACCCCATGCTCGCGAAGGTGACGGATCACTTCTGCCTGATCCGCTCGATGACGCATCCGGGGCCGATCAGCAATCACTTCGACGCGATGCACAACCTGCTCAGCGGGCAGTTGATCGAACGCGTGAAGCAGGGCGAGCCCGACGGCCTGCCCTATCTCGGTTCCGTGGTGGCGAAGCATCTGCCGAGCGAGGAGAATCTCGTCTCCAACGCCTGGCTCATCAAATGCGTGGGCCAGCCGGTCTTCTGTGCGCCGAACATTGGCTCCGGCGGCTATCTTGGATCCGCGCAGGCACCGGTGTTCATCGGCTCCGCGGAAAACCATCCCGCGATGCCGAATTTCAAACCACCAGAGATCTATGACATGGGCGATCCCGCCCGCTTGTGGGAGCGGCGCAAACTGCTCGCCGACATGGAGTCCAAGTTTCTCGCCGACAATCCGCAGGGCAAGGATTGGAACGAACTGCGCGAGAAGGCCTACGACTCCATGACGCGTCCGGAAGGCAGGAAGGCGTTTGATTTGAAGGAGGAGTCCCTCGCCGTGCGCGAGCGCTACGGCATGCATCCGCTCGGTCAGAATCTTCTGCTCGCCCGGCGGATGGTTGAAGCGGGTGTGCGCTTCATCACGGTGAATGGCTGGGTCGGCGCCGCGCCGGATGAAAAAGGCGGCGGGCCGCCCAGCTCGAGCTGGGACATGCACGGCGGCAACATGGGCATGGGCAACGCCTTCGGTGGCGGGTCCTATGGCATGAACTTCTGCCTGCCGCGCCTCGACCAGGCGCTCTCCGCCCTCCTCACCGATCTCAAGCAGCGCGGCCTGCTCGATGACACACTCGTGGTCGCCGTCGGCGAATTCGGACGCACGCCGATCATCCTGACGAAGGGGCCGCCCGGACGTCAGCACTGGCCGAAGTGCTTCTCCGCCATCGTCGCCGGCTGCGGCATTCGCGGCGGCGCGGTTTACGGCGAGTCTGACAAAACGGCCTCCGCTCCGATCAGTGATCCTGTAACCGTCCAGGATCTCCACGCCACAGTACTCCATGCCTTGGGCGTGCCCTTGAACGATCTCGGAATGAACACCGGCCTCTCCCGCCCGCCCTTCTCCACCGGCAAGCCGGTCCTGGGCTTGTTCGGATAATCGGATCCATGCAGCAGGGGGCGAAGAGCCACAGGGGCGATGCAGGCAGTGACGACATCACCGCCTGCTCTGAACCGAACGGTTCACATGGTTCTCGTAGATCTTGCGGGGGAAATGACGTCAGGCTGCAACTGACTAACAAACGACAGCTCTGATTGCTGCCATCGCAAATAGCGAACCTCTTTCGCCGCTGAGTCTGCGGAAGCCCTGAAAGGATCAACGTCTTCCCTGAGTGGCGCGATGATCTCGATCCACGCAGGCAGCGCGGTCAGCGGCGACGTGTCACTGATGACGAGCATGGTCGAGCTGTGAGTTCAGCTTCGCGATGTTCTGGAAGCCTTCGGCGAATTCCTCCCGTTCGTAATGCAGCGGAATGCGCCGCCGTGACAGCTCACGCATAAACTCCGTCTGCGAAATGCCCGCGATCTCCGCGGCCTGCCCCAAGGTGACTTCCTCGGCGGCAAACGCCCCCACGGCGAAATGCAGCTTCGCATTTCGCGGCTCCATCTTCTGCTCCAGCAGCGCTGACAGTGGCATGGTCAGAGTCATGGCTTCAAAGCTGACACAGGAAGCTGGAATGACAACCTCGCTTCCCAACGCTCGGAACGCAGCCCCATGAACACCGTCCTTCCCGCCCGCCGGTTTCCACGGGCAAAACCGGTCAAAGGCGGTTCGGAGAATCGCGAGGAAGAGCGGCGGTGAAGGTCATCAAACTCCGGCCTTTCCCGTCTTGCTTGTGGGAGCAGCGGCGACGACGTATCCAAACTATGAACACGCTTCGCATCGGTGCCATTGGCGCAGGAGGCTTCGGCCTGTTCGCTCTCCAGCAGTTTCTTCAGATCCCGGGCGTGCAGCTCGCGGGGATCGCCGGGACGCATCGCGAGGCGGCACTGGCCGTGGCGCGTCGCTTTGGCGTGCCGGATTTGGTGGAGGTGGACGCGCTGCTCGCAAGCCCGGAGGTCGATCTGGTGTACATCGCGACGCCGCCCTTCCTCCATTACCCGCAGGCGCTGGCGGCTCTGAAGGCGGGCAAACACGTCATCTGCGAAAAGCCGCTCGCCTTGACGGTGGCACAAGCCGATGAACTCGTGGCGCTGGCACAGGCCAAGGATCTCCTCTGCATCGCGAACCTGATGCAGCGCTACAATCCGCTGTTTGAATCCGTCCGGCGGCTAGTCGAATCCCGCGCACTCGGTGAGTGCCTGCACGGCTGGTTTGAAAACTACGCGAGCGACGAGGGTCTGCGCGCCGAGCACTGGTTCTGGGACCGTGCGCTGAGCGGCGGCATCTTCATCGAGCATGGGGTGCATTTCTTTGACCTCTTCGAAGGCTGGCTGGGCCAGGGCGAGGTGGTGGCCGCGCAGCGCGTGCTGCGGCCGGACTCGGGCATCGAGGAGCAGGTGCAGTGCACCGTGCGCCATGCGAGCG
>Ga0209573_1000438_pt1 | contig 90281 bp, 70 predicted proteins | sample TNRBio252014_DNA_FD_185870 | JGI IMG/M metagenome (GOLD analysis project Ga0209573, IMG submission 185870) | Wastewater treatment Type I Accumulibacter community from EBPR Bioreactor in Madison, WI, USA - TNR Reactor_6/25/2014_ DNA (SPAdes)... | ecosystem: Engineered > Bioreactor > EBPR >... | reverse complement strand
CCTGGACCTGGAAGCCTCCCTGCGGCAGGCCCGGCGAAGGGAACGCGGAACTCGACGGGGACGTTGTGGCGGCGGCGGACGCGCCGGCCGCGACGATCAGGGCGACTCCGATAAGAAGCGAAGAATGGCGCACGGGACCCTCCTCGTGTCGGCAGTACCTTGTCGCGAGTTTTCGAGACGATATCGCATGCCGGCGCCGGCCGGGCCTAAGAGAGAAAATGGCCGGGAGCCTTGCGGCTCCCGGCCCTGGAGGGACCGGAGGGTTCTTGGACCGCTAAGAGAGGCGGCGTCCCACGAGGAACGCGCCGCCGAGGGCGACGAGGGCCGCGAGGAGCCCGAGCCCGACACCGTCGAGCGCAGGCACGACGGCGAGCCCGCCCACGCCGAGGGAAACCGTGACGGTCGTCGGATCACCGACGGTGCCGGTGCCCGGGTCGTCGCTCGACACGGAGGTCTCGTTCGTGCCGTTGCCGTCGGCGTCGTAGGAGACGGTCGCCTGGTTGGAGATCGAGTCGCCGATCTCCAGCGTTCCTGAGACCTGCGCGAGGATCGTGAGCGTCACGCTGCCCCCGGCCGGGACCGAGCCGTTCCACGTCACCGTGTTCGTCGCGACCGTCGCGACGGCGGTGCCGGACGTGGCCGACGCGGAGACGAGGGTGAGAGAGGCGGGGAGGACGTCGACGAGCTCGTCGCCGGGGTTGTCGAGCTGCGCGGTCGTTCCGTTGTTGCTGAGGACGATCGTGTACGTGAGCGGACCGCCGGTGGCGACGGGGGAGGAGGCGCTCTTCGTCGCGTAGACCGCGGGCGGGGTCTGGACGGTCGTCGTCTCGGTGGCCGACTCGTCGCCGGGGGTCCCCTCGACGCTCGTCTGCGTGACGGAGGCGGTGTTCGAGAGGATGGTGCCGCCGGTCAGCCCGGCGTCCACGGTGACGGTGAGGGTGAAGACGGCATTCGAGGCGGCGGCGAGGGTGGCCGCGGTGCAGCTGACGGCACCGGTCGCGCCGACGGCAGGCGTCGTGCAGCTCCAGCCTCCGGGGGACGCGAGCGAGGCGAAGACGGTTCCGGCCGGGAGGGTATCCGTGAGCGTGAGACCGGTCGCCGTGTCGGGCCCCCCGTTCGTGACGGTGATCGTGTAGGCCAGGCCCGCGCCGGGGTAGACCGGGTCGGGCGCGTCGGCCAGCGCGGTCGAGAGGCCGGCGGTCGCGAAGGCGGGCGCCTGGACGAAGACGACGAGCGGGTCGTGGTCGGAAAGGCGGACCGTCAAGTCGGGCCTGTCGATCTCAGGGAAGTCGGCATTGATGCGGGCGAACTCGACGCGTCGGGCGAGGCTCCCGGACACGAGAGCCGCGTTCACGAGCGCCTGGTCGATCATCTGAGCCGTGAAGTCGTAGACGTAGGAATAGCGCTCGGCGACTGCGCCGAGCGGGCCGAGGTTGACGAGATCGGGGGTCACGAGGTCGACGCCATCGCCCGGCACGGCGGTGGTGGCGTCGACGACCGGCGTCCCGGCGATCGTCGCGACCAGGTGGCCGAGGCTGTCGTTCACGTCGAAGGAGTTGAAGTCGCCGACGAGGATGATCCGCTCGCCCGGGAAGCTGGTCTGCCGGGCCTGGACGAAGTTCGCGAGGTCGACGGCCTGCGCGTGCCGCTTCGCACGGACGCGGTCGCCGATCGTCGTCCAGCCGTTCGAGCCCGCGGCGTCGTTGTCGACGTCGTTCAGCGAGCGGAGGTGGTTGACGAGGACGGTCACGGGGAAGGTTCCGCCGTTGGCGCCGTGGATGACCGCCGCGAGCATCAGTGGCGGGCGGTCGTTGAGCGTCTCCGTCGAGGAGTCCGGGTTGGTGAAGAGCGTGCCGTCCAGCTCCTGCGTCACGGAGACGACCTCGACCCGCGGGTTCGCGCCGGCGAGAGAGGTCTTCACGAGGAAGCCGACGTCGATCCCGCCGACGTCGTTGCCCTCGATCAGGTAGGCTTGGTAGAGCGGGTCGGGCTGGGCCGCCGCGACGGCGTCGTTGTTGATCCGCGTCGCGAGCGCCTGGAGCGTGGCCAGGTTCTCCATCTCGACGACCCCGACGACGTCGGGAGTCCGCATGAAGTTCCGAATGCCGACCGACGCCTTCGCGAGCCGCGCGGTGTACTGAGCGTTCGTGAGGACCGGCTCGCTGATCGCCGGGTCGTTCACATCGTCGAAGAAGCGCTGGAGGTTGTACGACGCGACCGTGAACTCGGTCGGGAGCGGCGCCGTGACGGCCGCCGGCCCGAACTCGGCGGGGCCGATGGGAAGGCTGCCGGCGTCGGGGAGGATCGAGTAGCGGCTGAAGGCGTAGTCGAGGACGCCCGTGAAGCCGGGAAGGACCGTGCGCGCCGAGAAGTTCTGCCGGGTCACGCCAACCTGCCCGTCCGTGTCGACTCTAAGCGTCTCGGGGTTCGAGTCGAACCGCAGGAGCGGTGGGATCGACGTTCCGGACGGGGCGTTCCTCGGGAACGCGATGCCGTCCTCGCGGAACGGCCGGGCGACGCCGGGGACGACGCCGTAGCAATCGCCGAACGACGTGCCGGTGGTGTAGTTGCCGCCCGGATTCCCGTCGGTCGCGGCGGTCACGGTGAAGCCCGCGACGCTGACGCGCATCCCTTCGAGGTGCTCGAACTGCTCCCACGGTCCGGCGGTCGAAGACATCGCCGCCGTGATCACGATCGGCGCGGGAAGGGTGTTCCCCGAAGAGACGGGGGTGATCGTCAGCGGGCCGACGAGCTCGGTGAGGACGCCGTACTGGCCCCCTTGGTTGAACTCGTCGACGGTTCCGGCCACGCGGACGAAGTCGCCGACGGCCACGGTGGGTGCCGCGCCGGTGTAGACGAACAGCCCCTCAGAGGTCGCCGGGTCGGCGTCGATCGTGGCGTCAGGCTCCTGGATGAAGAAGCCGTTGTTGAACTTGAGGGCCGTGACGATGCCCGCCGTCGTGACGATGATCCCGTCGAAGGGCGAGGTGAGTCCGTTCCCCTGGATCGTGTGGATGGGCGTGTAGTCGTCGTTCTGGATGGTCCCCTGGCCCTGGCCGTCGAGGACCGTTGCCCCCGTCACGTTCGTGACGTTCACGAAAAACGTCTCGTCCGGCTCGAGCGTCGTGTCGCCGTTCACGGTGACGTTGAACGTGTAGGTGCTGTTCCCGGCGGCGATCGTCTGTCCGTTGAGGGAGTTGAGGACGTAGTCGTTGTTCGCAGTCGTAGCGGTGTTGTCCGCTGTCGCGATATCGAACGTGACGCCGCCGACGCCGGCGGGGGCGGAGAGGGAGACGGTGAAGCTGAACGTCGTCGTCCCGGCGTTGGTCTCGATCGCGGAGACGTCGTTGACGGAGAGGGTCGGCCCTGCCGAGGCCGTCTGGAACGTCCAAGCGTAGTTCGACGCCATCGGGTCGGCGGTGCCGTCCAGGTCGGTCACGTTTGCAGCGATCACGCGGACGTCGCAGCTGGTGCCGGCGGGGAGGTCGGCCGTCGGGTCGATCGTGACCGTTGCCGTTCCGCTGCCGCTGACGGTGAACGCCTGCGCCGAAGCCGTAGGGCACTCGAGTGCGAACGAGCTCACACCCGCGGTGACGGGCTCGGTGAACGTGACCGTGATGTTCGTGTTCGTCGCGACGCCCGTCGCACCGGCCGTCGGAACGGTGGAGACGACGGAGGGGGTTGTGTCGGCGGGAACGCCCTGGGGGGTGACCGAGAAGTCGTCGATCGAAAGACCGTGATCGGACCCTGCGTTGTCGGGATCAGACCACCGGAGCATCACCTCGGTCCCGTTCGAGATGCTCAAGCCCGTGATCGTGAAGGAGAGCGCGATCCGGTTGGCCGCGAGGTTTCCATTGAGTGCGCCAGCGGTTCCGCCGGTAATCGGGCTCGTGAAGTCGAGCGACGTGACGACCGTGCCGGCCGACTGGAACTCCACGAGGGTTCCTGTCACCGACGGGCTCCCGACGAGGTAAGAGAACGCGACCGTGTTCGCGGTGGCGGCGCTGTTGCGCCACTGTTCTCCCGTGTAGGAGATCACGAGGGACGTGATCGTCGATCCAGTGTTGTTCTGCAGGCGAACTCCCCAGAACAGGTTCCCCACAGCGGCGTTCCCCGACCCGAGCGAGCCGAGCGCCCGCTCAGCGTTTGTGCCGGTACCGTAGCTGTAGAGATTTCCGGCGTTGGAGGCCCCGTCGTTCGCGACGATCGTCGTGCCTGTCCCGGTGCGAGCGTGGTACCACCCTGAAATGGTGGTGTTGTTTGTCCAAGTCGCTGAGCCGGAAGCGGGAAGCGTGTCGAAGCTCTGGGTGTAGGCCACTCCGAGCGTCGAAAGGCTGACCTGAGCCGGCGCTGGTACTGCGGCGACGACCAGGGCGATGAGGGCGAGGGACGCAAGGGCGACTCTCCGGGCCGGGCTGTTCATATAGATCTCCCTCGGGAGTGAAGTGCGCGCGGGTTGGATGAAAGATGAAGTGCGCGACAAGAGGTCAGGGATCTTATCCACCCACGGGCCGGATGTCCGTTAATCTTTCGTGTAGCGAGAAGGAGGCCCTGCGATGAAGTGGACCCGCGGCGGACGGAGCGCGAACCTGGAAGACCAGAGGGGCGGCGGAGGCTCCTACGGGGGCGGGCGCGGGCCGGGAATGAAGCTCGGGATCGGAGGCTTCCTCCTGCTCGCGGTGTTGAGCATCGTTTTCAAGAAGGACTTCTTCGCCCTCGTCGGCGGGGGAGGAGCGCTCACCCCGAGCGCCGACGTCTCGGCCGGGTCGGAGGTCCCGGGCGGCGGAGCCGTTGCCGACCCGCAGGAAGAGGAGCTCGTCGAGTTCGTCTCCTTCGTCCTCGACGACGCGCAGGCGACGTGGACGAAGCTCCTCCCGGCCGCCGGGGCGACGTATTCCGATGCGAAGCTCGTCCTGTTCCGCGACGGCGTCGACTCGGCCTGCGGCTCCGCGGGGTCTTCGACGGGCCCCTTCTACTGCCCCGGCGACCAGAAGGTCTACATCGACCTGGGTTTCTACGCGGAGCTGAAAGACCGGTTCGGCGCGCCGGGCGACTTCGCACAGGCGTACGTCATCTCCCACGAGATCGGCCACCACGTCCAGCACCTCCTCGGCATCGACGAGGCGATGCGCGAGCGCCAGGCCAGAGACCCGCGGAACGAGAACGCCTACTCCGTGGCGCTCGAGCTCCAGGCCGACTGCTTCGCGGGCGTCTGGGGGCACGAGACGGCTCAGCGCGGCGTCCTCGAGCGTGGCGACGTCGAGGAGGGGCTGAACGCCGCCGCGGCGATCGGCGACGACCGGATGCAGCGTGCCGCCGGGCGCCGGGTCTCGCCCGACGCCTTCACGCACGGCTCCTCGGAGCAGCGGGTGGCCTGGTTCCGCAAGGGGCTCGAGACGGGTGACTTCAAGGCCTGCGACACCTTCCGCGCGATGCGGTAGGGCCGCTCTTTCCGCTCCGGCGCGGCCCGGCTCAGCGCTCCCCGGGAGGCAGGGGCGGAAGGGGCGGCCGCGCCTGCGGCAGGGGCGGCCCGCTCGTCGCCGTCGTGACGACCGTGGACTGGCGCTCCTTCCAGAGGGCGAAGATCATCGTCAGGATCGCCAGGATGATCTCGTCGACGAACGGGATGAAGTCGGGAATGAAGAGGTCGAGGACGAACACGCTCGCCAGGAGGGCGAAGAGCCCCGGGAAGCGGAGGTTCATGCCGCCCAGCACCTTCTGGATGATTCCCCGTTTCCGGAGCGTCTCGGGGTCGCGCGGTGTCGTGTCCATGCCGACGATCATAGGGAAAACCGGCGGTCTTGACCCCGGAGACCCCGGGATGGTAGTTTCCCCGGTCCGCGGAGGCGCCTGCGCCTCCCTGGTCTTTCAAAACGTGGGGCTGTAGCTCAGTTGGGAGAGCGCTTGAATGGCATTCAAGAGGTCGACAGTTCGATCCTGTTCAGCTCCACCATTTCCATCACCGTGAGGGTTTTCGCCGGGCAGAGTCCCGGCGTTTCTGTTTTCGGCGCCTGGGCGGCACCTCGGGAAGGGCCTTCGGGGTGGATGCGCGAGGCGCTTCCCGCCCGAAAGGCGGGCGCCCATCTGTACACTTCGGTGCAGGGAGACTGTGTATGCCCGCGTCCTGGCGTCTCGACCGACTCCGTGTCCACCGTGTGCTGTTGTCTCTCACCCTGCTCCTGGCGGCCTGGAGCCACCCGGCCGCGGCCCAGTGCGACGCCTTCCGCTTCGCGCCGCCGCGTGACGTCGCCCCCATCCCGGCCAGCGGCACGGCCCGCGTCGCGGACCTGACGGGCGACGACAGGCCCGACATCTTCGTCCTCGACGGAAGGGGAACGTTCGTCTACGGCGCCGTCCAGAAGGCGGACGGGACGTTCGTCCCCCTGACGACGCTGGAGACGTCGGCCTTCGACCTGCTCATGGCGGACGTCGACGGAGACGGCCTCGAGGAGGGAATCCTCCTCGGCCAGGACGGTCCACGGGCCTATCGCGTGCGGGAGGAAGGCCGCCCCGAGATCGGGCCGGGGCCGGCGTCCATGGGGACCCTCGAATCCGGGTGGCCCCGGGCGCTCGCCGACCTCGACGGGGACGGCAGGAGAGAGATCCTGTTCAACACCGGCACCTCCCTCCTCGCGTACCGGGCGGGGCCCGGCGACGCCTTCAGCGGAGAAGTCGTCGCGTCCCTGTCCCTCGGGGCGGCGACGGGGCTCTCCCTCGTCGTGGGCGACTTCGACGGTGACGGAGACGACGACGTCGTCGTCTCGGCCGAGAACTACCCGTCGTTCCAGCCGAGGGCCTCCGTCCTGTGGGGAAACGGGTCGGGAGGATTCCTCCCGGGAGCCAGCGTCTGGTTCCCGGCGATCCAGAGCGCCGCCGTTGCCGACTTCGACGGGGACGGGAAGCAGGACTTCGTCTACGCCGCCCTCCTGACGGGAGCCGCACAGCCGTGGGTCAGCGGCCTCGTGGTCCACGACGGCGGCGCCGGGCTGATCGACCAGCGACTTCCCCTCATCAGCTCGCCAGCCGTCCTCGCCGCGGCGGACTTCGACAGGGACGGCCAACCCGATCTCTCGCACGCCTTCCCAGGCGGCGCCCATCTCTACCGCGGGACGGGGCCCGAGTTCGCGCGGGCCGCCTCCATCTCGGGGTTCTCCCCGACGGCAGCGGCCGACGTCGACGGGGACGGATTCCCCGACCTCGTCGGCACGAGCGAGACGGCCATTCGTCTCGTCCGGAACATCTGCAACACGTCCCTCGCCGACGCGAGCGTTCCCGTCGTCGTCTCCCTCGCCGGATCGAACGGAGTCCGGTTCGAGACGGAGATGACGATCGACGCCCGGACGAACGTGGCGCGGGACCTGCAGGTCCGGTACGTTCCTTCCTTCGGTGGCGGCGCCGGCATGGCGACCTTCCGTCTCGAAGGGGGCGGGCAGCTCTTCTTCCCGTCCGTTCTGGACGCACTCAAGGTCGCGGGCGTCCCGGTGCCGGCGACAGGCGACCGGGGCGGGACCCTGGCCATCCGGGTCGTCGGCGGGTCGACGGACGACATCGCCGTGACGACGCGCGTCCTCGCGCTCGGGGCCGCGCGAGGCGGGGTCAGCTTCGCGGAGCGGCCGCTCGGCAGCGGCGTCTCGGCGTCGGCCGTGGTCGGCTGGCTGCGCGAAACGGGCGGAGACCGGAGCAACCTCGCCGTCCTGAACCTCGGCGGCGAGAAAGAAGGCGAGGTCGTCCTCCGGGTGACGCTCGTTCCGGCCGGCGGCGGCGGCCCGTTCGTCCTGCCCGAGGTCCGTCTCGCGCCCGGGGCGCTCTACCAGTGGAACCGGGTTCTCTCGCTCGGCGGGATGAACGCCGGGTGGGCGCTCGTCGAGCGGGTCTCGGGCACCGCGCCCTTCTTCGCGTACGGCGTCGTGAACGACGAAGGAACGGGGGACGGTTCGTTCGTTCCCGCGTTCGAGCCCGGCCGCACGCCTCTCGGCTCGTGGGCCATTCCCGCGATGATGGAATCCGGACGCTACTCGAGCGCCCTCGTCGTGACGAATACGACGGCCGACATGCGGGCCGTCGCGCTCCGGCTCGTCGCCGACACCGTGACGACGGCGGATCAGACCGCGCGCCTCCGGCTCGAGGTGCCTGCCTTCGGTCAGCTCTTCCTGCCGGACTTCGTCGAAGAGCTCCGGAGGCGGGGCGTCGCGGGCGTGCCGGCGCGAGGCAGCGAGGTCGTCGGCGCACTCTTCGCCGACCTCGAGGGGGAGCCGTCCGCGGGCTTCTTCGTCGGTGCCAGGACGAGCGCGGGCAAGCCCGAGGGGCGTTACGGAGTCTTCTACGAGGCGATCCCGACGACCGCGCCGGAGCGCTGGTCGGCCATGGTTCCCGCCGTTCGTCAGGATGGCTCGGTCCGCACGAACGTCGCGATCGTCAACCTCGAGGACGTGCCCACCACCTTCGAGATCGTAGCCCGCGACCCGGCCGAGGGCGGACGGGTGGCGGGCCAGACACGGATCCTGACGGTCGGTCCCCGCCGGTGGGTGCAGGTCGACGCGGTGCTCTGGGATCTCGGCACCGGCCTCTCGAGGGCGCGCATCGAGGTCGTCTCGACGGTGCGGCCGGTCCGCTTCCTCGCCTACGGGATCACGAACGAAGGAGCGATTCCCGGCGCCGGCAGCGACGACGGGACCTACGTTCCGGCACGCTGAAGCCCGTGCTGCCTGGCTAGCGCCGCGGCGTCCGGTACGCCGCGGCCATCTCCTCCGTTTCGGCCCGAAGCGCCTCCACGAGCGGGGCGGGAGCCAGTGCGATCGCCTCCCTCCCGAACGAGAGGACGAAACGCCGTGCCTCGAAGAGCGAGCCCGCCGGCAGGTCGAGCTCCAGCTCGCCGTCGGGGAGCGGCGTCAGCTTCTGCTTCGGGTGCCAGCGGACTTCCGCCACCCAGGCCGCCATCGCCTTCGTGAAGCGGACGCGGAACCGGAACGGCTCGCTCCCGGAGTAGATCCCGATCGTCTCTCCGAAGTGGCGCTTCAGGTCGAAGTCGCGGGGAATGGTGAAGAGCTCCGTCCCGAGCTCGGCGTCGCGAATGCGCGCTATGTAGAAGGTCTTGATCGTCCGCGGGTCGTCGTCGCGATCCTGGGCCGCGACGAGCCAGTCGCCCGCGGCCAGGACGAGGCCGTAGGGAGCGAGCAGCCTCGTGCTCGTCTCGCCCCCGGGCTTCTGGTAGCGGACCTTCAGGACCGTCCGCTCGCGGATCGCGGTCGCGACGGCGGTCCAGACGGACGGGTCGACGAGGCGGATCGGCTGCGGGTGGATGTAGAGCCGCTCGACGAACGCGCCGGGGCTGACGCGGATCTCCGCCGGCATCATGTCGGAGAGGCGCTCGAATGCCTCGCGGAGACCTTCGGCGACCGGCGTCCCCTCGTACTGCTGGAGCACCTTGCTCGCGACGCCGATGGCGAAGAGGCCCGGCCCCTCCACCGGGATCCACGGAAGGTGCCAGAGTGGGTCGGAGTAGCGGAACGACCCGCGCTTCCTGTCGAAGACGATCGGGGCGTCCATCTCGTCGCGCATGAAGGCGACGAAGCGCTGCACCGTCTTCGTCGACGTCTTCCAGCGGGCGGCGAGATTCGTCGCGTTGACGGGGCGCCTGCGACGCAGGAGGTCGTCGAACTCGAGGATCCGCCTGAAGAGGGGCCGGTCCTTGACCGCCACGTTCCCGAGGCCTCTCAGGCCCCGCGGCCGGCGTAGTTCGCCTCGATCCAGCGCCGGTACTCTCCGCTCGCCACGTCCTCGACCCACGGAAGGTTGTCGAGGTACCACCGCACCGTCTTCCGGATGCCGGTCTCGAACGTCTCGGCGGGCTTCCAGCCCAGCTCGGAGAGGATCTTTCCCGCGTCGATGGCGTACCGGCGGTCGTGCCCCGGGCGGTCCTTCACGTAGGTGATCAGGCGCGTGCGGGGCCCGGCCTCGTCGGGGCGCATCTCGTCCAGCAGGCTGCAGAGCGTGTGGACGATCGTCAGGTTCGGCATCTCGTTCCAGCCGCCGACGTTGTAGGTCTCGCCCGGCCGCCCGTTCTCCAGCACGGCGCGGATGGCGGAGCAGTGGTCGGCAACGTAGAGCCAGTCGCGGACGTTCATGCCGTCCCCGTAGACCGGCAGCGGGTTGCCCCCGACCGCGTTCAGGATCATCAGGGGGATGAGCTTCTCGGGGAACTGGTAGGGGCCGTAGTTGTTCGAGCAGTTCGTCGTCAGCGTCGGCAGGCCGTAGGTGTGGTGGTAGGCCCGCACGAGGTGGTCGGACGCGGCCTTGCTCGCCGAGTAGGGACTGTTCGGGGAGTAGGCGGTCGCCTCGGTGAACGGCGGGTCGGCGGGGCCGAGCGAGCCGTAGACCTCGTCGGTGGAGACGTGCAGGAAGCGGAAGGCGGATTTCTCGGGCTCGGGGAGGGCGTTCCACCAGCCGCGCACGGTGTCGATCAGGTGGAAGGTGCCGACCACGTTCGTCTGGATGAAGTCCTCGGGACCGTGGATCGAGCGGTCCACGTGGGACTCCGCCGCGAAGTTCACGATCGCGCGGGGCCTGTGCCGCGAGAGCAGCTCGCCGACGAGGGCCCGGTCGCCGATGTCGCCGTGGACGAAGACGTGCCGGCCATCAAGCTCCAGACCCTCGAGGCTTCGCGGGTTGCCCGCGTAGGTCAGCTTGTCGAGGTTCACGACCGGCTCGCTGGAGAGCGCCACCCAGTCGAGCACGAAGTTCACGCCGATGAAGCCGGCCCCGCCCGTCACGAGAATCAAGAGGTCCTCCTGGCTGCGGACTTCAGTCCGCGTCGCCGAATCCGTTCGGGTTCTGCTGCTGCCAGCGCCAGCTGTCCGCGCACATCTGGTCCAGGCCGCGCGCCGCCTCCCATCCCAGCTCCCGCCCGGCCTTGGACGGGTCCGCCCAGCACTGCGCGATGTCGCCCGGCCGCCGGGGGACGATCCGGCAGGGAATCGTGCGACCCGAGGCCCTCTCGAACGCACGCACGAGCTCTTTCACGCTGGTGCCGCGGCCCGTGCCGAGGTTCCAGACTCGGACCCCGGGCCTTTCCTCGAGCTTCTCGACGGCCTTCAGGTGCCCCGCCGCCAGGTCGACGACGTGGATGTAGTCCCGCACCCCGGTGCCGTCGGGAGTCGGGTAGTCGTCGCCGAAGACGTTCAGGGCGTCGCGCCGGCCGACGGCCACCTGCGAGACGAAGGGCATGAGGTTGTTCGGGACGCCGCGCGGGTCCTCGCCGAGGCGCCCGCTCTCGTGGGCGCCCACCGGGTTGAAGTAGCGCAGCAGCGCGATCCGCCAGCCGGGCTCCGCCGCCGCCAGGTCCGAGAGGACCTGCTCGACGACGAGCTTGCTGCGCCCATAGGGGTTCGTCGGGCTCCCCACGGGGAAGTCCTCCCGGATGGGGACGCTCGCGGGGTCGCCGTAGACCGTTGCGGAGGAGCTGAAGACGAGCGTCTTTACCTCGGCCGCGACCATCGCCTCGAGGAGGTTCACGGTCCCGCAGACGTTGTTGTCCCAGTAGAGGAGGGGCTTTTCGACCGACTCCCCGACCGCTTTCAGGCCGGCGAAGTGGATGACCGCGTCGACGTCGTGTGCGCGGAAGAGCGCGTCGAGAGCGGAGCGGTCCCGCACGTCGCCCTCGACGAAGGGGAAGGTGCGCCCCGTCAGCTCCGTCACCCGGCGGAGGGACTCCCGCCGGGCGTTGCAGAGGTTGTCCAGGACGACGACCTCGTGGCCGGCCCTCAGGAGCTCGACGCAGGTGTGGGAACCGATGTACCCGGCGCCGCCGGTGACGAGAATCCTGCTCATGGCGCAGTCTGAATGAGCCGTCCCCTTACTTCGCGGTGGCGAGCGCCTTGTCGTAGTCCGGGTGGTGGGTCATCTCGGGGACGATCTCGGCGTACTTGACGAGGCCGTCCTTGCCGACGACGAAGATCGCGCGGGCGAGGAGGCGGAGCTCCTTGACGAGGACGCCGTACGCGTTCCCGAACGAAGCGTCGCGGTGGTCGCTCAACGTGAGCGCCTTCTCGATGCCGGCGACCGAGCAGAAGCGCTTGTTCGCGAACGGCAGGTCCATCGAGACGTTCAGGACGACGACGTCGTCGGCCAGCTTCGTCGCCGTGTCGTTGAACTTGCGCAACTGCGCGTCGCAGACGGGCGTGTCGAGCGACGGGGTGACGCTGAGGACGACCGTCTTGCCCGCGAAGTCCGCGAGGCTCTTCGCACCGAGGCCGTTGTCCAGGACGGTGAAGCCTGGGGCCTTGTCGCCGACCTTGATCTCGGGGCCGACGAGGGTGAGCGGGTTCCCGAGGAACGTGATGACTCCGGTTCTCTCCATGTTCGTGTCTCCTTCTTCGTGGGGTCTCAGCTCGCGGCGAGCTTCGTGACTTCTTCCTCGAGGAGCATCGAGCCCCCGTTCACGCCCTAATTATCTTGTGGCTTCGACTCCAGCGCCTTTCTTGCGGCCTTTCCGAGGGCTGGCTCCTTCGTCTTCCTGGTGACGTCGAGGTAGAGGGCGGCTACGGCACGCGGGCCCGCGGCGAGGGCTTCCAGGTACTTCGCGGCTCCGGCGCGCCGGAGGAGTGTCTCGGTCATCTTCACGCCGACGACGGAGGAGTGGCGGCTCCAGAAATCGCCACGGAGCGTCGCGGCGGCGAGAGTGGCCCGCCGGGCCTCCTCCTTCGCCTTCGGGTCGAGGAGAATCTCGGCGGCCGCGTTCCAACGGTCGAAGCTCCTCTGGATGGGCTCCTCGAACATCGTGCCCACCGGGAAGAACTCGTCGGGGATGAGGAACAACGTCGCGGGACCCTCGCCGACGGTGCGGGCCAGAAGGGCGTCGAAGTCGGAGCCCGTCTCTTCCGGCCAGGCCGGGGGGACGCGGAATGGCGCGAAGAGGCGCTTCCACGACTCGGCGGTCGCGGAGCGCAGGAGCGAGAAGACGGCCTCGCGGGGGACGATCTCGGCGACCCCCTCGGGCGCGAGCCGCGGAAGGTCGGCGAAGAGCCACGTCGTCTCGCCGTCGCTCTCCGCGATGACGTCGTCGAACCCGGCGAGGCTGAAGAGGGGGACGACGCGGAGGCGGGCCGTGACGGGCGTCGAGGAGGGGAGAAGGGCGGCTATGCGGCGCGCCTCGACCATGGCCGCGGGCGTGCCGTCGGTCTCGAGGGCGTCGAGGATCTTCGTGAAGGTCGCCGCGCGGCTGGAGTAGCCGCTCAGGAGCGGGTCGGGCGTTCCGGCCGCGACGGAGACGAGCCGGCCCAGGACGTCGTCGGGGTTGCGGCCGCCGCGGGAGAGGGCCTGCTGGAAGGCCCGGGAGGCCCGGAGCCGCTTGAGCGCCTCCGGGGCCTCGGGACGCCCGGCGAGAAGCGTGAGGATGTCCCGGGCCGGCCCGACGTCGACCGACATCGTCACGTCGTGAACGGGAGGGCGCGAGACGTCGATGGGCGGGCCGGCCTGCGGAAGTGCGGAAGGGCCGGCCGCCAGGAGCAGGAAGAGCGCAGCGTCAAGCAAGGATCGCCTCGCACGCCGACGCGACGTCGGCGAAGTTCGTGAGGACGGTGTCGGCGCCGGCGGCGCGCAGCTCCTCGGGGGTCGTCCGGCCCGTCGCCACCGCCACGACCCGGGCGCCGATCGCCCGGCCGCACTCGACGTCGGCGCGCGCGTCGCCGACGACGACGGTTTGGGCGGGCGAGAACGTCCTGCCCGTCCGCTCGAGGGCGCGGGCGAGGGCGATCGGCCCGAGGTCGACGCGCCGCGGCGCTTCGTCACCGAAGACACCGAAGTGAAAGCTGTCCCAGAGGCCGGCCGCCGTCAGCTTGATGCGGGCGCCGCGCTGGACGTTTCCCGTCAGGAGGGCCGGGACGACCGCGGGGGCCGCCGACACGCGGGCGACGAGGTCGGCGGCCCCCGGCTTGAGCGCCGGGGGCTCCGCCGAGAGCGCCTCCTCCAGGAGGTCGAGATAGAGGGAGAGGGCGGCGGGACGCCGCCGGGCGATGACGTCGTCGGGAATGCCGGCCTTCTGCATCAGCTCGAGGACGATGATCGGGTCGAGCTTCCCCTCGAAACGGTAGGAGGCCACGTCGCCGTCCGTTCCGAAGGTCCGGCGCAGCGCCTCCGAGAAGGAATCGAGCCCCCTGCGCCCCGACGAGAGCAGCGTTCCGTCGATGTCGAACAGGACGAGGCGGGGGCTGCTCACCCGGCCTCCCGTGCCCGGTCGAGGCGAAGCGCCACGTCCGCGGCGAACGGGACGAAGACGGCACGCCAGTAGGCCCAGTCATGGCCCCCGGGCTCGAGGACGAGCTCGCTCCGGCCGCCGAGCGCGAGGACGAGCTTGTGGAAGAACGAGCCTACGTCGGAGAGGAGGTACTTGTCTTCGGTTCCGCACCGCAGGAGGAGCTCGGGCGCGCGGCCGGCGAGGCCGGGGTCGTCGAGGAGGATCGCGGCGAGGTCGTGCCGCTGCCAGGGGCCGGTCGCGGTGCTTTCCCCGAAGACGCGCCGGAAAGCCGGGCGGACGAGAAACGGGAGGATCTCGTGGGAGCGCCGGGAGAGCTGCTGGACGGCCGCGGAGAGGCCGGCGGCCACGGTGAAGAGCTCCGGCGAGCGGAGCCCCCAGCGGATGGCGCCGTACCCGCCCATCGAGATCCCGGAGACGGCGCGGGCGGACCGGCGCGGGAGCGTCCGGAAGGAGCCGTCGACGAACGGGACGAGCGTCGAGGAGAGGAACTCTCCGTACTGCACCTGCCCGTCTTCGGAGTCGGTGAACCAGGTGCCCACGCCGCGAGGCGAGACGACGAGCATCTCGGGCAGGCGGCCCGCCGCCATCTCGGCGTCCAGCTGCGCGGCGATTCCCCGCCGGGAGAGCGTCTCCTCGTTGCCGAACCCGTCGTGGAGAAAGTACAGGACCGGATAGCGGCGGCCCGGCGCCTCGGTGTAGGACGGCGGGAGCTGGACGACGACCCGGGCCGGCTCCGGGAGGTGGGGCGAGGCCACGAGCCTCGTTTCGAGGTGCGGCTCGGCCAGGGCCCCGGCGGAGGCGGCGAGGAGCACGGCGGCGAGGAGCGGTGTGGACTTCAGGAGTGCCTCCGGCAGGGATTGTAGGTGTCCGCCAACTGCTTTCCGGCGTGCTAGCCTCCGCCGGATTCGCGTTCGTCCTCCGCGGAAGACCGTCCGGCGACGAGATGACCGCCGCCGCGGAGGATCCGGGCGCGGGAGGCCTGAAGCGGATGAGCGTGCCAGCAGACCAGAAGGTGCTTGCCGGAAAGACCGTCGTCGTGACCGGAGCCGGCCGGGGAATCGGCCGTGCCATCGCGCTTGCCGCGGCCCGGGCCGGCGCGACCGTCGTCCTCGCCTCCCGGACCGCGGAGCAGCTCGAGGACGTCGTCCGAGAGGCCGCTTCGATCGGCGGGGCCGCCTTCGCCGTGACCGCCGACGTGAGGAGCAGGGACGACGTGGAGCGCCTCGTCTCGCGCGCCGTGGAGGAGACGGGGCGCATCGACGCCGTCGTCAACAACGCGGGTGTCTTCGTCTGGAAGCCGCTCGAGAAGCTCTCCGAGGAGGAGTGGGACCGGGTCCTCGAGACGAACCTCAAGGCGACCTACCTCCTCGTCCACGCCGCGCTCCCCGAGCTGAAGAAGAGCCGGGGCCGAATCCTGAACGTCTCGTCGGTCCACGGCACCGCCGGCGACGCGAACGTCGTGGCGCACTGCGCCGCCAAGTTCGGCCTCGTCGGGCTGACGAAGGCCCTTGCCCTCGAGCTGCGCCCGCACGGAATAGCGGTGAACGCCCTCTGCCCCGGTGCGACCGACAACCGGTCCCGCAACCTGGAGGGGATCCCGCACGAGAAGCCGCTCGAGGAGAAGCTCGACGCCTTCGACGTCGCCGCCGCCGCCCTCTTCCTCCTCTCGCCCGCCGCCGAGACCGTCACCGGGGCGGTCCTCGACGTCTGGGGCGGGACCAGGGTCGAGGTGAAGGCGTGAGGAATCCGTGCCGGAGACACTCGCGTAAGGCAGGTGGAGTGAAGAGTGGCCACAGGTAGACCTCGCGTCGTCGCGCCCCGGAAGGCCGGCCCCGATATCGGGGACCTCTCCGGGCCGTTCCTCCTCGCCCTCCTCGGAGGGGACGAAGCGGCCGCAGAGGGGCTGGTCTCCCTCTCTCGCTCCCGCGGGGCCGACACGGCCGTCATCGTCAGGGATCTCGTCATGCCGGCCCTCTGCGACGTCGGCCGGATGTGGACTCAGGGAGAGGTGTCGATCGCCGAGGAGCATCTCGCGACGGCTCTCGTCAGCCGGGTCCTCTCCCGCTCTTCCGGCGGCGCGGCCATCCGTGCCGGCTCCGCCCGGCGGATCGTCTTCGCCTGCCTCGCGGGCGAGTTCCACGACCTCGGTATCCGCTTTCTCGCCGACGTGGCCCGCGAATCCGGCTGGGACGCCGAGTCGCTCGGGGCCAACGTTCCCCGGGAAGCGATCGTCGGTTTCGTTCGGCAGCGGCCCCCCGCCGCCCTCGCGCTGTCGCTCTCGCTGGCGGGTCACATCCCGGAGGCGGCCCAGACGATCGCCGAGGTCCGGGCGGCGGCGCCCGGCATCACGATCCTCGTGGGTGGCCTCGCCTTCCGGGGGGATCCCGAGAGGGTCGCCCTCACCGGGGCCGACGCCGGCATCGCCGACGCCGTGACCCTTCGCGACTGGCTCCGGGCGCAGGAAAAGACGCCGTCCCGTGCATCCCGAAAGGGTGCCGTGGTCACCGGCCTTCCCGAGTCGATGCCGCCGTCCCTGCGTCGTCGCGTCGCCCGGTCCCGCTGATCCGCCCCCTCCTGCTACAGTCCCGTCCGTCCGGTAGAGCGCCTGCCCGTAGCTCAGCTGGATAGAGCATCGGCCTTCTAAGCCGAGGGTCAGCGGTTCGAGCCCGCTCGGGCAGGCCAGTTACCTCAGCGGCATCCGACGCGCTTCGAACGGACGGCCTTCCGGGCTCGCATCGCACTGTGGTCCCGAGGGAGGGCTGGAACACCGCCTACTTCGCCTCGACCATCCAGCCGGACTGTACGAAGGCGGCGGGTTGCGGGCCGTCAGGCGTCGTCAGTCCGCCGAACCGAGCCGGCAGGCTCCTGGCATAAAGCGGATCGGGACCATCCATGATCCCGAAGTGGAGGTGGGGCTCGGTGCTGTTCCCCGTCTGTCCCAGCTTCCCGACCCTCTGTCCCCTCTTGACCTTCTCGCCGACTTTCACCGTGACACTTCCCTGCGCCAGGTGGGCGTAGAGCGAATACTCGCCCCCTTCGTGGCGAAGGACGACGAGATTTCCCGCCACACCCGCCGCGCCGCTGGAGAGCAGCTGCTGCTGCTCGGCCATGGTCCTGTTCATGAACGCTTCCGACGACTCCCCCGGCTTGCGGAGGCGTTTATCGGTCTCCTTCTGGTCCGTGACAGCGGACACCACCTCGCCGTCCGCAGCCGCGACGACATCCGCCCCCCAGCCTGCGTAGTCGGCCAGCCTGGTGCAGTCTCCGCGACAGGTCTTCCCGCTGGCGCCGATCCGGACGAGATCGAGGGCGAATTCCTCGTTCAACGCCCAGCGATGCGGCTCCGCGAGGCCGGGTCCTACTGCGACCAGCCAGGCGCCCCGAAGGGGAAAGCCGTAGTCGTTCCTCTGCTTGCGCTGGACGAGAGGAACCTCTAGAGACGCATCTACCTGACTGCCCTCCGGATAGGTTCCCCTTGCGACGATCCTCAGCGAGTCGACGCCACGCGAGAGCAGGATGGGGATCGAGGTCATGATGAGAGCGGTCCCCGCCGCGATGGTCTCGGAAGAGGCGAGGCCGGTCTGCTTGCCCAGGTAACGTCCTCGTTGAAAGGCGAAGTCGTAGAGGTCGAGAGCGCCGGCCTTCTGGAGCGCACCCATCCTCCCGGCTGCCATCGCAAGGTCCGCCTGGTCGAACCGAAGGGTCTGTCGGATGCGATCCCCGGCACGCAGGTCGATCGAGACTTCGGTCAGTCTGACAGGCGGTCCATCCTGCTGAAGGATGGCGAGGTTGTGGATCAACGCCGTCGACAGACCGCGACGGGCATCCACCTCGTACGGATAGACCCCTTCCTGCCCCGGATGGATGCGCACCTCCAGAGCTGTTGCGGGCATCGCCAGGGCGAGCGAGAGCAGGGTGACCACGATTCTCAATGGAACCTCCGCGGGCACGGGTCGACAGGAGACGTCATCGGCGTTCAGAAACGGAGAGCCGGTGAAAAAGTTCGGCAGATTCGCCTGGTTCGTCCCGGGTCCTCCGTCATCACCGAACGGAAGGTGGCGGAGATGTTCTCCTGTTCGGTCTCGCGCTCGTCCGCCGGATCGTCGTTCGGCACGGGGGGGCGCGTCGTCAGGCTGGCGATCTCCCCGGCCGGGTCCCGATCGCCAGGAGGTTGTTCCCGCGCGCCGCGGCCTCGACGCGGAGGCAGAGCTCCGCTTCGAGAGGAACGAGCCGCCGGAGGAGCCGGGGATCGTCGAGGAACGCGGGAAGATCCTCTCCGGGCCCCTCGGGGTGAACGGAGACGGGAAAGCCGCGGACGGCCACGTCCACGCAGCCGGCCCTCTCCAGGCACCGGCGCGCGACGGAGGGCGTGAAGACGAGGACCTCGGGAACGCCGTCGCCGTAGCGGACGGCGCTGCGCCTGGCCAGGCGGCCGAGCTCGCCGGGGCGGCCGTCGCGCAGGCTCTTGGCCGCCGCCTGCCAGAGGTTCGGGAGGACGAGGGCGATGCGGCCACCGGGCGCGGTGACGTGGACGAGCCGCCGGATGAGCATCGCCGGATCGGCGACGAGACCCGCCACGTTGTGGAAGCAGAGGACGACGTCGAAGCGCCCGAAACCTCGGGGAAGTGGCGCATTGAGGTCGAGCTCGAGGAGCGAAAGGCGGTCGCGGGCTCCCGAGCGGGCCGCCTTGCGGCGGGCGACGTCGAGCATCCCGGTCGAGACGTCGGCGAGAAGGGCGGTCGCGCGCGGCAGCTCGCGGAGGAGGCGGAGCGCCCAGCGCCCCGTGCCGCCGCCCGCGTCGAGGATGCGGAGGCCATCGCCTTCGCCGAGGCCCGCGAGGAGCGTGCGGCGCAGGAGCGCGAGGAGAACCCTGTCGGAAAAGGCCCAGTAGGGCCGGTCGGCGACGGGGTCGTAGACGGCGGCGCGCCGGTTGAAGTAGGCGCGCACCGCGGCGCTCCGGCGCGCGGGGTCGAGCTTCGGCCACGGGGCGACGCGGCGCTCGTCGGAACGCATGAGGGACGGGAGAATAGCGCCCGTCCACGCTGGAGCCGCAGATGAAGAGAACGCGACCGTACGGCACCCACCCCGACGTCCCCGACCACCGCGATCTGAAGTACGCGGCGCCGCGCCACGTGCGGCGCGCGCTTCCGCGAGAGGTGGACCTGCGGTCTCTCTGTCCGCCGGTCGAGGACCAGCGCCCGCTGAACGCCTGCTCTGCGCACGCCATCGGCGCGGCCCTCTGGTTCGACGAGAAGCGGCAGGGAGCGGAGGCGCCGCTTCCGTCGCGGCTCTTCCTCTACTGGGTCGAGCGGGCGAAGGAGCACACCATCGGGACGAACGCGCCGGTCTCCCTGCGCGACGGGTACAAGGCGGCGGCGAAGAACGGGGTCTGCCCCGAGAGCCTCTGGCCATGGAAACCCGAGCGGTTCGCCGAGCGGCCCTCGAAGAGCTGCTTCCGCGAGGCGAAGAAGAGGCGGGCCGTGTCCTACCACCGGGTCCCGCGCGATCTCGGCCACCTCCGCGGCTGCCTCGCAGAGGGGTTCCCGTTCACGCTCGGCATCTCGGTCCACGAGAGCTTCGAGAGCCGCGCCGTGCGAGAGACGGGGCGGGTGCCGATGCCGAAACGAGGAGAGAAGACTCTCGGCGGCCACGCCGTCCTCGTCGTCGGCTACGAGGAGCGGAGCTGCCGATTCCTGATTCGCAACTCGTGGGGAACGAGGTGGGGCCAGCGCGGCTACTTCACGCTGCCGTGGAGCTACCTTCTCCACCCGGATCTGGCCTGGGACTTCTGGACGGTGCGGCGCGTTCTCTGACGGCGCTGCGCCGCGATAACATCCGGGGTTCGATGGCGCTGTCGACCGGCGAGAGACTCGGACCCTACGAGGTCCTGGCCAGGATCGGGGCCGGAGGCATGGGCGAGGTCTGGAGCGCCCGCGACACCCGCCTCGGCCGCGACGTCGCCATCAAGATCCTCACGAGGACCGGCTCCTCCGACGCCGACCGGATCCGGCGGTTCGAAGTCGAGATGAAGGCGGTGGGGCGGCTCAGCCACCCGAACGTCCTCGCGGTCTACGACGTCGGGAGCCACGAGGGCGTCCCGTATCTCGTCTCCGAGCTCCTCGAGGGAGAGACGCTCCGCGACCGGCTCGACCGCGGTCCGCTGCCGATCAAGGCCGTTGCCTCCACGGCGGTCGAGATCGCGCAGGGCCTGGCGGCCGCGCACGCCGCCGGGGTCATCCACCGCGACCTCAAGCCCGAGAACGTCTTCCTGACGCGCGACGGCAGGGTGAAGCTCCTGGACTTCGGCCTCGCCAAGCTCGTGGAGCCGCAGGAGCCGATCACCTTCGAGGGCCTCGGGGAGGCCGAGACCGCCGCCCGCCTCACGGTCTCCGGAATCGTCGTCGGGACGGTGCGGTACATGTCGCCGGAGCAGATCCGCGGCGCTCCGATCGACCACCGCTCCGACGTCTTCGCCTTCGGGGCGCTCCTCTACGAGATGCTGACGGGGCAGGTGGCCTTCCGCAGGCCGTCGGCGATCGAGTCGCTCAGCGCGACGCTCGCCGAGGACCCGCTCAGCCGGCTCGAGGACCCTTCGCCGATACCGCCGGAGATCGAGCCGATCCTGAAGCGCTGCCTCGAGAAGAGCCCCGAAGACCGGTTCCAGTCGGCGGCGGATCTCGCGTTCCAGCTCAGGGAGTACTCGGAGGGCTTCACGCGGACGTCGAGCGTTCGCCGGCGCCCGCGCTTCGGAGCCCGGGCGCGGGTCGTCCGGGCCGCCGTGGCCGCAGCCCTGGCTCTCGCCGCGCTCGGCGTCGCCGGGCTCGCCTGGCACGCGGGGCACGGCTCGGCGGGGCCGGGTGTTCCGTCCTACAAGCAGCTGACGTTCCGCCGGGGGCTCGTCCTGTCGGCGCGCTTCTCCACGGACGGCAGGACGATCGTCTACGGAGCGGGCTGGGACGGCGACCCGTTCCGCCTCTACTCGATGCGCACCGAGAGTCCCGAGTCGCGCCCGCTCGACCTCCCCCCCGGAGACGTCCTCGCCGTCTCGTCGACGGGTGAGCTCGCGATCTCGCTCGACCGAAAGTTCACCTACGGTTTCCAGACCCGTGGAACGCTCTCGCGGGTCCCGCTCGTCGGCGGCGCGCCGCGGAAGATCCTCGCCGACGTCGAAGACGCCGACTTCTCCCCCGACGGGCGCGACCTGGCGGTGAGCCGTGTCGTCGAGGGTCGGTACCGCCTCGAGTACCCGATCGAGAAGATCCTGCACCAGGCCGAGGGGTGGATCAGCAACGTTCGCGTCTCGCCCGACGGGACCCGCGTCGCCTTCATCGACCACCCGATCGCCGGCGACGACCGGGGAGCGATCTGCGTCGTGGACAGGACGGGGAAGGTGGACGTCCTCTCGAAGGACTGGGCGAGCGCGCTCGGGCTCGACTGGTCTCCGGACGGCGGGGAGATCTGGTTCACCGCCACGGAGGTCTCTCCGAACTGCGCCCTGTGGGCCGTCGACCTGAAGGGACGGCGGCGCCTCCTCGCGCGGAGCCCCGGCCGACTCGCCCTCCAGGACGTGAGCCCCGCGGGCGAGCTCCTGATGACGGAAGGGCGCGTGCGGCTGGGCATGGGCCTGGGCACGCCGGACCGTTCCCAGGGGCGTGACCTTTCCTGGCTCGACGCGACCGTCGTCTCGGACCTCTCGCGAGACGGGAAGGCGGTCCTCTTCGCCGAGCAGGGGGCCGGAGGCGGCGTCGGTACCTACTCGGTCTACACGCGCGGCGCGGACGGCGCCGCCGCGGCGCGCCTCGGGGAGGGGACTGCAGGTCCGCTTTCGCCCGACGGTCAGTGGGCCGTCGCGATCGTTCCCTCGACCCCCCCGAGCCTGACGCTCCTGCCGACGGGCCCCGGGCAGGCGAAGACGCTCGAGCGCGGCCCGATCGTCAGCTACCAGGCGGTGGCGTTCTTTCCGGACGGCGAGAGGCTCCTCATCGCCGCGAACGAGGAAGGCAAGCCGGTGCGGCTCTTCGTGCAGAGCATCGAGTCGGGTGCGCCCCGCGCCGTTTCCGGAACGGGGCTGAGGTTCTCGCCTCCCTCCGACGTCGTCTCTCCCGACGGGCGTACAGCGGCGGTGACCGACGGCGAGGGCCGGGTCGTCCTGTTTCCGCTCGACGGCGCCGCGCCGGGCCTCGCGCCCGGCCTGGAGCCGGGAGACGTCCCGATACGCTGGAGCCTCGACGGCCGGTCCCTCTTCGTCTTCCGCTTCGACGAGCTGCCTGCGCGGATCCGGAGGGTCGACCTCGACACGCGCCGCCGGGAGGTGATCGCGGAGATCACGCCGAGCGACCCCGCCGGCGTCGAGTCGTTCGTCGCCGCGCAGGTGACGCCGGACGGACGCTCCTGGGCGTACAGCTACTTCCAGTACCGCACCGACCTGCACCTCGTCACCGGCCTGAAGTAGGGGGACGGAGGCGCGCGGCGCGGGGTGCCGCGCGGAGCCGGCCCGAAACGGACCGGCTCACACGCGACGGACGATCAGATCAGCCCGACGTCCTTCTTCTTGGCGACGGCCTTCTTCGGAGCGGCCTTCTTCGGGGCGGCCTTCTTGACCACCTTCTTCGCCGGGGCCTTCTTGGCGGCGGCCTTCGGGGCCACGGCCTTCTTGACGGCCTTGACGACCTTCTTCACGGCCTTCTTCACGGACTTCTTCGCTGCCTTCTTCGTTGCCATCGGAACTCCTTCTGTAGTCCGCCCTCGAGGACGGGGGTTCAGGTAATGGCCAGCTTCCCGCGACGATTCACGGAGAAGCGGACCGAAAAGAGCCTGTCGTGCGCGTGCGTTTTCTCGGTCGCGGCCGGAGACTCCTGCCTCTCGAGCGCGCGGAGTGTACGAAACGTCACCGCATCATTGTGAACGGGAATCGTGATTCCGTCACCTTTCTTCTCGCCGATCGCGCTCGCCACGCGGAAGAAGTGATCGAGCGCACGGCCCTCGGGAGAGAAGGTCCCGAGCGAAACGGCGAGCGCGAGGTGCCTCTCGCCGTCGCACAGGAGGAGGCGATCGTCGACGAGCGCGACGAGCGCGGCGTCCACCTCCTCGCGCGTGGAGCCGCATGCCGAGCGGCCCGCGTCCACCAGCGCGCGCACGTTCGCCGATGCGTCGCACGCCTCGTGCAGCACGCGCGCGAGGCCGCGGAGGACGGTGAGCGGGCGGCGCGCGACGGGACGCAGGTCCCACACGAGGAGCGCGTCGCCGGCCGGGACGCTGAAGAGAGAGCTCGTCCCCGCGGCGCGCTTCCAGCGCGCGACCTCGCGAAGAAGCGGCGCGACGTACGCGCCCGCGTCCCCGTGTCCGCGGGCCCGGAACGAGAACGAGTACGCGAGGTTCGTCACGGCCTCGGGTCCGAGCGGGTAGACCGCGGCATAGGACGGCATCGGTGTGACGTCGAGGAAGCCGAGGCGGCCGGCGTCGTCGAAGCCCGGGCTGAAGCGGTCGAGCCTGAGGCCCGAGACGCCGGAGGGCGGAACGAGGTGGGAGAGGAGAGGAACGAGGCGCGCCATCCGCGCGTACTCCTCCGGCGCCTCGTCGGGGAAGCCCCAGAGGAGGTTCCAGTACGGCGTGACGCCGAGCTCGCGGCACCACTTCAGAAGCTGGATGTTCTGGAAGGCGGTGACGCCCTTCCTCATGAGCTTCAGCACCGCGTCGCTGAGGCTCTCGATGCCAGGCTGAATCCGCGTGACGCCCGCCGCGGCGAGGAGGCGGACCTGCTCCTTCTTCAGGCTCGACTTCGTCTCCCAGAAGACGGGCGAGGGCGGGGGAGATTTCGCGAGCTCGGGGAGGAGGCTCTCGAAGTAGCGCGCGTCGAGGATGTTGTCGACGACCTGCAGGTCGCTCCGGGGGTGCCGCGCGACGAGCGCGCGGAGCTCGCCGAGCGCCCGGCCGGGGGACTTGCTCCGGAAGGCCATGGTCGTTCCGTTGAGGCCGCAGAACGTGCAGTGGCTCTTCTCGCCCCACGAGCAGCCGCGCGCGGTCTCGAGGAAGAGGCCGGGCGTCCACCTCCTGGCGAAGCGGCTCCGCGCGAACTGGTCGAAGTAGTCCGCGTCGTCGGGGATCGGCAGGTCGTCCATCCGCGTCACCGACGGCGCGTTGGGGAATCGGCCCTCGGCAAACCGTGCGGCGGCGTTCGCCCGCGTCGTGACACCGGGGAGATCGTCGAGAGAGCGCGCGGCGAGCACGCGCCGGACGAGCTCGGGGAAGACGAGGTCGCCCTCTCCCGAGACGGCCGCGTCGACGAACGGGAAGCTCCTCACCGTTTCGGCCCCCATCACCCCCTCGCAGTTCGCGCCGCCGAAGACGACGACGGTGCCGGGAGCGACGTCCTTGATGCGCCGGGCCAGGGCGAGCGAGGCGGCGTGCTGCTGGAAGACGCTCGTGAAGCCGACGAGCCGCGGCCGGTGGGCGAGGACCTCGGAGAGACACCGCTCGACGAACCCGGCGGCCCGGGTCCGCGCGCGGCGAAGCCCCGCGACGAAGGAGGCGGGAACGGGCTGCGCCAGCTCGCGCGCGCCCCAGCAGGCGCGGCCGAGGAGGACCTCGCGCTCCCACCTCTCGTCCGCGGCGGGGTCGGGCCCGAAGAGCGCCTCGCGGAAGACCCACTCGCCCGCGAGCTCGCGGATCGACCGGGTGCCGTCCGTGGCGATCTTCGAGTAGAGCTTCTCGCCGAGGAGCCCGGCGAAGCCCAGCGTGAAGTAGAGGACACGGACGGACGTGCCGCCCGGCGCCAGCGACGCTTTCAGCAGGGACAGGCCGAGAGACGGCGACATCTCGGGGCCGAACGGCATCGAGACGAGGAGGACGTCGGTCGCGTCCGCAGGAGGCGGGCTCGGGCGTTTTCGGATGAGGCCGCGAGCGTGCCGGGCGGAGAAGCGGACGTCAAGGCGTCCGAGCCGGGTCGTCCGCCCAGAGCCACCAGAACGGTCGTCGTCGTGAAGGCGCTCTGAGGTTCAGATCGGGCCGAGGGCGACGTCGCGGACGATCGCGATCATCCCGGCGAGCGCGTCGGCCCCCGGCCGCGTCCCTCCGGCGGTCAGCCGAAGCGTCGCCTCCCTCAGCGCGCCGTCCTCGACGTCCGCATTGCCGAGGAGCTCGACGAGCGCGGCGACCGGAGCAGGGAATCCGCCACGGACCGCGTCGTCGAGCGCCCTCGAGGCCGCCCTCGGCGCCCCCGTCACGGAGAGGCCGACGAGCGAGGCCTGGAAGGCCGCGATCGCAGGCTCGGGCACGAGGCGCCACGTCGCGAGCCGCCGGGCCGCGGCGGCGAGGCCGACGAGCATCTCCTCGCCTGCGGGTGCCGGGTCGGGGCCGAGGGCGGCGAGGCCGCCCGCCTCCAGCCGGAAGACGTTGCCCGAGGTCTCGCCGGCGATGAGGTGCGCAGAGAGCGAGCGCAGGCGGACGGCGACCCACCGCACGAGGACCGCGTCGGCCGGCAGCTCGCCGGGGGCGTTTCCGGTGACGAGCGCCAGGGTGCGGGCCGAGAGCGGCAGGACGGCGAGGTGGTGGGCGAGCGTCGCGCGGTCGACCGGCCTTCCGGGAACGGCGAGCTTTCTCGAGCCCGGGGCGAACGCCGGTGCGGCGGCGGCGGTGGAGGGGGAAGGCAGCGAGAGGACGCTCACGTGAGGCTCCTGTGGCCAGGGCCGTTCCGCCGTCCCGGGTGCGGGGGAAGGGACCGCCGCCGCGGGAATGTTACGCGGATTCTGCGTTGCAGCAAGCGCTTCCCCGCGGCACCGTTACGATTCGTACCCGATGACATCCGCCCGTCCCGCTCCCCCGGCCGCCGTCCGCCTCGCCGTCGGGAGCGTCACCTTCTTTCTGTTCGCCTCCAACACCGTCGTCCTGTGCTCCGTCCTGTACCTCGTGGCGCTCCTCAGGCTCGCGGTCCCGGTCGCCTCCTGGCGGAGCCGCGTTTCGCGGCTGCTCGTCGCCATCGGCGAGGCCTGGATCGCGGTCAACACCTTCTTCCTTCGCCTCACGCAGCCGACGGTCTACGACGTCCGGGGGCTCGAGGGGCTGCGCCGGGACGTCTCGTACCTCGTCGTGTCGAACCACCAGTCGTGGGTCGACATCCCGGTCCTGCAGGGAGTGTTTCTGCGGAGGCTCCCGTTCCTGCGCTTTTTCCTCAAGCAGGAGCTGATCCGGGTGCCGGTGCTCGGCCTGGCCTGGCGGGCGCTCGACTTCCCGTTCATGAAGCGGCACCCGCGCGAGGCGCTCGAGAAGAACCCCGCCCTGAGATTCGAGGACCTCGAGGCGACGCGCCGCGCGTGCGAGAAGTTCCGCCACGCCCCGGCCGCCATCCTCAACTTCGTCGAGGGCACACGCTTCACGCCCGCCAAGCACGCCCGGGGCGGCGCCGAGTACCGCCACCTCCTCTCGCCGAAGGCGGGCGGGCTCGCCTTCGCGGCAAGCGCCATGGGGGCGCAGCTGGAGGGTCTCGTCGACGTGACGATCGTCTACCCGCACGGGTCGCCGACGTTCTGGGACGCGATCTCCCGCGGCCTTCCCGAGGTGGTCGTCCGGGTGCGCGAGCGGGCGATTCCCGTCGAGTGGTTCACGGGCGACTACACCGACGACGCTGCGTTCCGCGAGGGGGTCCAGGCGTGGGTGAGAACGCTCTTCCGGGAAAAGGACGAGGAAATCGCCTCGATCCTCGCCTCCCGGACCCCGTCCGCCGGCCCGCCCGTACGCTGACGGGCGGCCTGCATTAGACTTCCGCCGCGTTGAAGACGGATTCCGGCGAGTCCTCGGGCTCGCACCCCCCATCGCCTTTGCCCTCCGGGGCATTCGAAGCCGTCTCGGCCGGAACGGAGAAGACCCACCTCCCGGCGGCCCCGCAGGGGAAGTACCTCGCCATCCTCACCGTCGGCGCCCTCGGTGTCGTTTTCGGCGACATCGGGACGAGCCCCCTCTACGCTCTTCGCGAGTGCTTCACGGGGCACCATCCGATTCCGCCGTCTCCCGCGAACGTCCTCGGCATCCTCTCCCTTATCTTCTGGGCGCTGGTCCTGACGATCTCGATCAAGTACCTCGGCATCGTCCTCAGGGCCGACAACCGGGGTGAGGGCGGCATCCTCGCCCTCATGGCGCTCCTCAGACCGCCGTCGGGGTCGGGGGCCTCGCGTCACATCGTCCTCGTCGCCCTCGGCCTCTTCGGGGCGGCGCTCCTCTACGGCGACAGCATCATCACGCCGGCCATCACGGTCCTCTCGGCCGTCGAGGGGCTCGAGATCGTCACGCCCGCGTTCAAGCCCTACATCCAGCCGATCGTCGTCGTCATCCTCATCGTCCTGTTCCTCATCCAGAAGAAGGGGACGGCGGGTGTCGGCGCCGTCTTCGGCCCGGTCATGGTCCTCTGGTTCATCGTGCTGGCCGTCCTCGGCGGCGTCCACATCTTCGACGCGCCGCGGGTCGTTGCGGCGGTGAACCCGGCCTACGGCTTCCGTTTCTTCGTGGAGAACGGGATGACCGGCTTTCTCCTGCTCGGATCGGTCTTCCTCGTCGTCACCGGCGGCGAGGCGCTCTATGCCGACATGGGGCACTTCGGGGCGAAGCCGATCCGCGTCGGGTGGTTCGCGTTCGTCCTCCCGTCGCTCCTCCTCAACTACTTCGGCCAGGGAGCGCTCCTCCTGACGAACCCGGCCGCCGCCGCGAATCCCCTCTTCGGCCTCGCGCCGAAGTGGGGCCTCCTGCCGCTCGTCCTGCTCGCGACGGCGGCCTCCGTCATCGCCTCGCAGGCCGTGATCTCCGGCGCCTTCTCGCTGACGCGGCAGGCGATCCAGCTCGGCTACCTGCCGCGTCTGAGGATCGACCACACCTCCGAGAAGGAGATCGGGCAGATCTACCTGCCCTCGATCAACTGGGCGCTGGCCCTTTCCTGCATCTGGCTGGTCCTCTCGTTCCGCACCTCGGGCGCCCTCGCGGCCGCGTACGGCGTCGCCGTGACGACGACGATGGGGATCACGACGGTTCTCCTGTACGTCTACGCCCGCGAGACGTGGAAGGTCTCCCGCGCCGTTGCGGCGCCGATCGCCGCCGCGCTCCTCGTCGTCGACCTCGCGTTCTTCGGCGCGAACATCGTGAAGATCGGGCACGGCGGCTGGGTCCCTCTCGCCATCGCGCTCTTCGTCTACACGGTCATGACGACCTGGAAGAAGGGCCGAATGATCCTCGCGGACCGCCTCCGGGAGGCTTCGCTCCCGGTCGACGTCTTTCTCCAGGACGTCGAGAAGCGCTCGCCGACGCGCGTGCGGGGGACCGCGGTCTTCATGGACCGGACCCCGGAAGGAATTCCGCCGCCGCTCCTCCACAACCTCAAGCACAACAAGATCCTCCACGAGAGAATCGTCTTCCTGACGGTCGTGACCGACGAGGTGCCGCGCCTGAAGGAGAAGGAGCGGTCCCGGGTGCAGTTCCTCGGGCCCTGCTTCTGGCGCGTCACCCTCCACTACGGCTTCATGGAGAACCCCGACGTCCCGCGGGCGCTGCGCAAGCTCAAGCTCGACGGCAAGGGGTTCGAGCCGATGGAGACGACGTTCTTCCTCGGCCGCGAGACGCTCATCGCGAGCAAGCGCCCCGGGATGGCCCTGTGGCGCGAGCACGTCTTCGCCTGGATGGCCCGTTCCGAGGGCCGCGCGACGGCGTTCTTCAACATCCCGCCGGGGCGCGTCGTCGAGCTGGGCCTCCAGGTCGAGCTCTGACGCTCCGGCGTCAGCGCAGCTCCTCCCGCCGCCTCTTCGCCTCCTTCTCGTCGACCCTCCAGAGGAGGACGAGCCCCGCGACGAAGAGGACGGCCACCGAGAGGATGGCCGGTCGCGACGTCCCCGTCGCCTGCCGCACGGTCGCGAAGAGGAACGTGCCGAGGACCCCGGCGAGCTTGTTGAAGACGGAGAAAAAGCCGAAGAGCTCCGCCGAAGCCTCCCGCGGGATCATCGCGGCGAAGAGTGACCTCGACAGCGCCTGCACGGCACCGAGGACGAGGCCGGCGAGCGCGGCGAGGCCGACGAACCCCGCCGGCGTCGTGAGAACGTAGGCCCACGCCACGGCAACGAGCCAGAGGGAGACCGCCAGCAGGAGGACGCGTTTCGTTCCCCAGATTCCGGCGAGCCGGGCGAAGACGAGGGCGCCCACCATCGCGAGGAGCTGGATGCCCAGGAGCGTCCCCATCATGAGCGGCATCCCGACGCCGACCTCTTCCGTGCCGTAGAGGGAGGCCATCTTGATGACGGTCTGGACGCCGTCGTTGTAGAGAACGAAAGCGAGGAGGAAGAGGAGGACCGGCTTCACCTTCGCCACCCTCCGCGTGGCGGCGAGCGTGTCGGCGACACCCTCCCGCACGGCACGCAGCACCCCCGGGCGCGTGCCGCCCTGTGCCGGCTCCTTCAGCCCGAGGAACGTGATCGCCCCGAAACCGGCCCACCAGAGGCCCGCCGAGGAGAGCGCGACCCGCGCAGCCGCCTCGGCCGAGAGGCCCCACCGGGCGTGCGTCGCCATCAGGATGAGCGCCAGGACGAAATGGAGGGAGCCCCCGACGTACCCCACGGCGAACCCGCGCGCCGAGAGGCGGTCGAGCTCTTCGTCCTTCGCCAGGTGCGGCAGGAAGGAGTCGTAGAAGACGTTCGCCGAGACGAACGCGAACTGCGACAGGGCGTAGATCAGCAGCGTCGTGAAGACGTCCCCCGCCCCGCAGAGGCCGAGGAGCGCCGTGAGCAGGCCCCCGGCGATTCCGAACGCCGAAAGCAGGGCCCGCCGCGCCCCGAGCCGGTCGGCGATCGCGCCCAGGATCGGCGCGGAGAGGAAGACCGCGAGCGTCGAGGCGCTGTTGACGTATCCCCAGAGCACGGTGGCGTCGAGCCGCATCCCGAGGACCTCGACACCCCCCTTCGGCACGACCGTGCCCGCGAAGTAGACGGGCAGCACCGCGACCGCGACCGTCATCGCCCAGGCCGAGTTCGCCCAGTCGTACGCGAGCCACGCCCGCACCTGCCGCCGGTCCGCCACCATGGCGCGGGAGTCTGCCACGGGGACCATGAAGGAAAGGGCCGGCCCTTGCGGACCGGCCCTCGGGTTCCGTTCTTTCAGCCGCTCGGGCGGCCCGTTCTCCCGTCAGGTCCCCGCGAACTGGACGCCCTCGAAGACGAGGGTCGGAGTCTTCATGGAGGAGTACGGGTAGGGGTCGTTGCCCACGGCGGCGAGCTTCTTCCAGAGGTCGAGATGGTTGCCGGAGATGTTCATCTCGCCGACGGGCTCGGCGATCTTTCCGCCGCGGATGCGGAAGCCCTGGACACCGAGGGAGAAGTCGCCGGTGAGGCCATTGGAGTTGCCGCCGAGGAAGCCGGTGACGAGGATGCCGTCCTTCATGCCGGCGAGGAGGGCCGCCTGGTCCTTGTCGCCGAGGGTCCAGACGAGGTTCGACGGCCCGGCCGTGGTCGGGGCCATCTGGAGCTTCTTCCCGTAGTAGGTGTCGATGAAGTAGGTCTTCAGGACGCCGGCCTCGAGGACCGGCATCCGCTTCGCGGCGATCCCCTCGCCGTCGAAGAGGCGCGAGCCGAAGCCCTTGGGGACGAGCGGGTCGTCGACGAGGGTGAGGAGGGGGCTCGCGATCGGCTGGCCGAGCTTCCCTTCGAGGAACGAGCGCTTCTGCTGGAGGGCGCCGCCCGAGAGGGGGCCGAGGAGGTAGGAGGGCAGGCGGCCCGCCGCGCGGTTCTCGATGGCCATCGTCAGCACGGCCGACTCGCCCTTCTTCGCTCCGAGGCGGGAGATGGCGCGCTGTGCCGCCTCGCGGCCGACCTGGTCGGCCTTCGGGACCTCCGCGACGAACCGCGAGCCGCCGTAGGCGTAGTCCTCCGGCTTGCGGCCGTCGGGGTCCTTCACGCTCACCTCGGCCGAGATGAAGAACGACGTGTCGCGCCGCGTGCCGGAGAAGCCGTTCGAGGTGACGCGCCAGGTCTCGGCGAGCGTGTCGCTGAAGTTAGAGGTGACGGAGAGGATCGCTTCGGCGCCCTTGACGGAGCGGGCCGCGGCCTCGATTTCCTTCGCGACGGAGCGCCGCTGCTCGGGGGTCACCGTGGAGTACTTCGGGTCCTCGAGCTGGAGGTCGACCTTCGCCTGGCCCTCGTAGAGCTTCGGGTCGGGCAGGGTCCGGAAGGGGTCCTTCGCGAGGGCCCGGGTCAGGACGACGGAGTCGCCGATGAAGGTGTCGAGCGCCTCGGGACGGAGGTCGCTCGTCGAGACGCTCGAGTAGCGGCCGTCGACGTAGAGCGAGAGGCCGAGGCCGCGGGTCGTCGCCTCGTCGATCTGCTCCAGCTTTCCGTCGCGCCACTTCACGTTGACCTCGCGGACGCGGTAGGTGCGCGCGGAGGCCTCCTGCGCCCCCTTGCCGAGGGCGGCCTTCACGGCGGCGTGGGCGGCGGCGAGCATGTCCTGCGGTGCCATGGTGCTCACCTCACGCCTTCCCGCGTCCGCCGACGGTGATCGACGCGACGCGCACGGTGGGAATGCCCTGCGACACCGGGACCGACTGGCCGTCCTTGCCGCACGTCCAACCCCCCTCGTCGACGGCGAGGTCGTCGGCGACCATGTCGATCTTCTCGAGGACCTTCGGTCCGTTGCCGATGATGTTGACGTCCTTGATCGGCGTCGTCAGCTTGCCGTCCTCGATGAGGAAGCCGTTCTTGACGTAGAACGTGAAGTCTCCCGCGCCGATCTGGACCTGCCCGTTCGTGAAGTTCGTGCAGTAGATCCCCTTCTTGACCGAAGCGATGATCTCGTCCTTCTTGTGCGGGCCCGGGAGCATGTAGGTCGCGCGCATCCGCGGCAGGGGCGCGTAGCGGTAGCTCTCCCGGCGGCCGTTGCCGGTCGGCTTGACCTTGTAGTGCCTGGCGGAGATCGAGTCGTGGAGGTAGGTCGTCAGGATGCCGTTCTCCACGAGCATCGTCTTGCCGACCTGGTTCCCCTCGTCGTCGACGTTGATGGCCCCGCGGGCGGCGGGCAGCGTCCCCTCGTCGACGATGTTCACGAACTTCGCGGCGACCGGCTTGCCGATCCGGTCGGAGAAGATGGAGACACCCTTGCGGTTGAAGTCCGCCTCCATGCCGTGCCCGATCGCCTCGTGGAGCAGGATTCCCGACGCCCCGGCGGCGAGGACGACCGGCATCTCTCCGGCCGGCGGGGTGACGGCGTCGAAGAGGACGACCGTCCGGGAGACGGCCTCCCGGACCATGCGGTCGAGCCTCTCGGGCGAGTAGAAGCCGATGTCGGCGCGTCCGGCGACGTTGTAGCCGTTCGTCTCCTTCTTGCCGTCCTGCTCGGCGACACAGGAGAGGTACAGCCGTGTCATCGGCTGCAGGTCCTCGACGATCCGTCCGTTCGAGTCGGCGATCAGGATCGCGCCCGCTTCGTCGCCGAAGCTGACGTTGACCTTCCGGATCCGCTTGTCGGCGGCGAGGACCTTCTCGTTGAGGCCGGAGAGGAGCGGCAGCTTCTGCTGCGGGCGCACGTCTTCCCAGCGGGTCTTCACGGGGTAGCGGGCGGGGAGGGCGTCGCCCACCTTCAGCCCCTTCGGACCGGCCTTCGCCGGGCCGTCGGCGATCGCGGCGGCCGTCTTCGCGGCCTGGACGAGCGCCTCGAGGGTGAGGTCCTCGGTGTATGCGTACCCGGTCTGGTCGCCCTTTACGGCGCGGACGCCGACGCCGAGCTCGACCGAGGTGGAGGCGCGGTTCACCTCGCCGTCCTCGAGCCCGAGGCCGTTGGCGACGCGGTGCTGGAAGAAGAGGTCGGCGTAGTCGGCCCCGCGGGAGAGCGCGGCGGAGAGGCCGTCGCGGAGCATCTTCTCCGTCACGCCGAAGCGGGCGAAGTAGCCGATGCCCTCGGTGGGGCCGACGGCCGCCGCGGCCGCCGAGGAGAGGTGGAAGAGGGCGTCGGGCAGGGCGGCCCCGGCCAGTGTGGCCGCCCCGAGACCGATCAGCTTTCGTCTCGACATTCCGGGATTGTCAGTCATCCGGCAAGTCCTCCTCGATCCAGAGTGTGACAGGCCGCCACAGAGGCGCTGCGCAGCGTCCCGCGACGCTCCTCCGGCTACGCGGCATCGGAGGGAAGGTTTCAATGAGGACCTGTTTGAACCCTGTTTTGCGACTTGATCCCATCCGCGGCGGAACGTGGTAGCGTCCCGTTCAACCTCCTCCGGCGAGTGCCGGCTTACACCGTATCCTCCTTCCGACGAGACCCACCCCCAGGTCACGGGTCGAGCCGGTCCGCGTTCCTCTTCTCCCCGCCGAGGCGGGGTGTTCACCCCGAGAGGCCTGAGAAATGACGATCCGACCCGCCCTCCGCCTCGCCCTTTCGGCGATCCTCGGTACCGCCACCCTCGCCGCCGCCGAAACCACCTACCTGCCAGGCGCGGCGGAAGTGACGGGTCTCGCGGGCGCCCGCTTCTCCTCCACGCTCGAGGTTTCGAACCCGGGCGCCACCTCGACGACGGTCGCCATCGGGCTCGTCCCCATGGCCGGGAAGGCCGCGCCCGCCCCGGCGACACGGACGCTCGCGGCAGGCGAGAGCCTGAGGATTCCGGAAGCGCTGAAGACGCTGTTCGGCCTGACCGACGGCGCCGCGGGCACGCTGACGGTGGCGTCGGACGAGCCGCTCCTCGCCAATCTCTCCACGCGCAACGTGGCGGCGCCGGAGGGAGCCTACGGACTCGGGCTGCTCCCCGTGGCGGCGTCGGACCTCCTGGGGGCCGGCGAAACGGGACACTCGATCTGGGTCAGCCAGTCGTCCGACCCGGCCACCGGATACCGCACGAACCTCTCCGTCACGCTCGCCGATCCCGGCACCGTCGTCGAGGTCCGGGTCTTCGACGCCGAGGGCCGGGTGGCCGGAACCGCAACAGTGACGGCCGCGACGCCGGAGGTCTGGCAGCAGCCGGCGGCGGCGCTGATCGGGGCCGGGACCGACCTGCCGATCGGCCGGGCGGAATTCGAGGTGAAGGCGGGCCGGGCGACGGCGTACGCCGTCGTGAACGACAACGTCACGTCCGACGCGATCGCGCTCCAGACCGAGCGGATCGTTCCCGGGGCGTCCGACAGGCTCATCTCCGGCGCGGCCCTCTCTCCGGGCCACCTCGGCTCGTTCTGGAGCACCGACCTGCGGCTCTTCAATCCCGGCTCGGTGGCCCTCGACGCGACGATCCAGTCCGTAGGCGCCTCGCGCGCGGCCAGCGCCGTGGTGCCCGTTCCCGCCAAGGGCGTCGTCGAGGTGGCGAGGGTGCTCGCCCTCCTCGGTTTCCCGGAGGGGACCGCGTGCGCCCTGCGCGTCACGGCGACCGACTCGCTCCTCGTCGCCGCACGGACGAACAACGTCGACCCCGCGGGCGTGAGAAAGGGGACCTTCTCGGCCCAGCAGTTCGTCACGTCCTGGCCGTCCGGGCTCCTCGGCGCGGGCGCCGTCGGTTTCTTCAACGGCATCGACCAGACCCTGAACGTCCCCGGAGCCCGCACCAACCTCACGATCGTGGGTGGCCCGGAAGGGGCCGCCGGAGAGCTCGTCCTGCGCGACGCCGCGGGGGTCGAGCGCGGCCGCACCGGCTTCCTGCGCGGCCCGGGAGAGTGGGGCCAGCTGGGAGTCGCGGACTGGTTCGCGACGGCGGAAGGCGCTGGAGCGCGCATCGGCGCGCTTGCTCCGGCGACGGTCCCGGAGAACGCGCGGATCGACGTCTCCGTTGCGACCGGCGCTCTCGACGCCTTCGTCAGCCGCATCGACAACGGCTCGGGGGACGCGGTCACGCGTCCCGTCGCACTGCCGGGAGGGGGCGACTGCTCCAAGGTCGCCGTGACCTCCTTCGGCGCGGCGCCCCGGCCGATCCAGCCCGGCGTCGAGACGACCTTCACCTGGGCAATCGTCCTCGACCCGCCGACGGCCGAGCTGACGTCCCAGTCGATCCGTTTCGACGGGGAGCCCGAGATCGAGCTCGGCAAGGACGTCCGGTCGTACGCGCGCAGCTTCGGCTCGCCCGGAGCCCGGTCGGCGACCCTCGTCGTCCGCAAGGGGAGCTGCGTGAAGACGCGTTCCCTTTCGTTCTTCGTCTGCGGCCCGCTGACTCTAGAGCCGTCCACGCTTCCGGACGGCGTCGCCTTCGCGGTCTACCCGATCCGGACCCTGACCGTGCCGGGCGCGACGGCCCCGACCACATTCACCGTCTCCGCGGGAGCCCTTCCCGAAGGCCTGACGCTGTCGCCGGCCGGTGAGATCTCCGGCAGGGCGGAGGAGGTCGGCTCCTTCACCTTCACCGCGAAGGCGGTCGACGCGAACGGGTGCTCCGGCACGCGCGACTACGTTCTGCGCATCTTCTGCCCGACGCTGCGCATCGCCCCCTCCAGCCTCCCGGCCGGCACGGTCGCGACGCCTTACCCGCTGGTCCGGTTCAGCGTCACGGGCGGATCGGGCACGGGCACCTGGAGCGCCACGGGCCTGCCTCCGGGCCTCGCCCTGTCGACGGGCGGGCAGCTCGCCGGAACGCCGATTGCGGCCGGGAGCTACAACGTTTCCGTGCGGTTCCGGGACTCCTCGGGCTGCGACGGGACGGCCTCGTACACCATCCTCGTCTGCAACACGCTCGTCGTCACCCCGGGAGCGCTTCCGGCAGGGACGGCGGGCACGCCCTACGGGCCGGTCGGCTTCACCGCCGCCGGCGCCACGGGCGGCGCGACCTGGGCCGTGACCTCGGGTGCCCTCCCGGCGGGCGTCACGCTCGACCCTGGCACCGGAGTGCTCTCGGGGACGCCGACCGTCGTCGGGACGTTCCCGTTCACGGTCACCGCCACCGACACGCTCGTCTGCACCGGAAACGTCTCGGTGTCGCTCGTCGTGAGCTGCCCGGTGATCACCGTGAACCCGGCCTCCCTGGCGAACGGTACGGCGGGCGTCGCCTACGGCCCGGTCAGCCTCGTGCAGGCGGGCGGTATCGGCGCCGCGACGTGGGCTGTGACCGCCGGAGCCCTGCCGGCAGGGATGTCCCTGAGCGCGGCGGGAACGCTCTCCGGAACCCCGACGGTGACGGGAACGTTCGGCTTCACCGCCACGGCCACGGACGCCAACGGCTGCACCGGGTCGCGCGTCTACGCGCTGACGATCGACTGTCCCGTCATCGTCCTCAGCCCGGCCTCTCTCGGGAACGCCACGGCGGGCGCGGCGTACGGCCCGGTCGCGCTGACCCAGACGGGCGGCGTCGGGGCCGTCACCTTCACCGTCACGGCGGGAGCGCTGCCGGCCGGGCTCGGCCTGAGCACGGCGGGCGTCCTCTCCGGGACACCGACGGTCGTCGGCACGTTCGGCTTCACCGTAACGGCGACGGACGCGAACGGGTGCACGGGGACGAGGGTCTACAGCCTCGTCGTCGACTGCCCGGTCATCACGGTGAACCCGGCGACGCTGGCGGGAGCGACGGTCGGGACGGCCTACAGCCAGAGCGTCAGCTCTGCGGGCGGCATCGGCGCATCGACCTTCGCCGTGACGCTGGGAGCGCTTCCGACGGGCCTTCTGCTCAACGGGACGAGCGGCGCGATCACGGGTACGCCGACGGCGGCCGGCACGTACGACTTCACGATCACGGCGACGGACGCGAATCTCTGCACGGGGAGCCGGGCCTACACGGTCGTGGCGACCTGCCCGCCGATCACGATCTCGCCGGCGACGCTGCCGGGCGGGACGACGGGCATCGCCTACGCGCAGACCCTGTCGGGCGCGGGGGCGACGGCGCCGTACACCTGGGCGGTCACGCTGGGAGCGCTCCCCTCGGGCCTGACGCTGAACGGGACGACGGGTGAGATCACGGGGACGCCGACGGCGGCGGGGACCTACGGCTTCACGATCACGGCGACGGACGCGAACGGGTGCACGGGGACGCGGGCCTACACGGTCGGCATCGTCTGCCCGACGATCACGGTCGCGCCGGGGACGATTCCGGGCGGGACGGCGGGGACGGCGTACGCCCAGGCCGTCGTCGGCGCTGGCGGCGGCGGTACCTACCTCTACGCCGTCACGGCGGGAGCGCTTCCCGACGGCCTGACGCTCGACGGGGCCTCGGGAGCGATCACGGGGACGCCGACGGTGGCGGGCCTCTTCGGCTTCACGATCACGGCTACGGACCAGTACAGCTGCAGCGGGGCGACGGCGTACTCGGTGAGGATCTGCCCGGTCGTGTCGGTCTCGCCGGCGACGGCGCCGCAGGGGACGATCAACCAGCCCTACGTCGGCGAGACGTTCACCCAGACCGGGGGCGTGGCGCCGGCGACGTGGGCGGCCACGGGCCTGCCGGCGGGGCTGGTCCTCGACCCGACGACGGGAGTCCTCTCCGGGACGCCGACGGCGGAGGGAGGCTTCCCGGTCACGGTGACGGCGACGGACGCGAACGGCTGTCCGGGCTCGGCCAGCTTCACGCTGCGCATCTGCCCGGCGATGACGATCGCGCCGGCGACGCTCGGCAACGGGACGGTCGGCACGGCGTACGGGCCGGTGACCTTCACCCAGGCTGGGAGCGCTGCCGCGATCACGTGGAGCGCGACCGGGCTTCCGGCTGGGCTGACCCTCGACCCGACGACGGGAGTCCTCGCGGGGACGCCTGAGGCGCCGGGCTCCTACCCGGTCGTCGTCACGGCGACGGACGCGAACGGCTGCGCCGTCTCGCGGGGCTACACGCTCGTCGTCGACTGCCCGGTGATCTCGCTCTCGCCGGGAACGCTTCCAGCGGGGACGGCGGGCACGGCCTACAACCAGACGGTCACCGCCTCGAGCGCGCTCGTCGGCGGCAGCTACAGCTTCACGGTCTTCTCCGGCGCGCTCCCGGCCGGGCTCAGCCTCGGCGCGGGGGGAGCGATCACCGGGACGCCGACGGCCGTCGGGACGTTCAACTTCACGATCCGCGCGACCCATGCCCCGACGGGCTGCACGGGCGACCAAGCCTACGCGATCGTCGTCTCGTGCGGGACGATCACGATCGGCGGCGGGACGCCGCCGACGAACGTGACGGCGGGCGTCGCGGGCTACACGCACACCTTCACCGCCACGGGTGGCGTCGCGCCGCGCACATTCAGCTCGACCGGAACGCTTCCGACTGGCCTCACGCTCAGCCCGGCCGGCGTCCTCTCCGGCACGCCGGCGGCGGCCGGGACGTTCAACTTCACGATCGTCGCCACCGACTCCGCGACGGGCGCCACCTGCACCGGCTCGGCGCCCTTCACGGTCGTCGTCGTCTGCCCGACGATCACGGTGAACCCGGCAACGTTGCCGGGTGGGACGGACGGCGCGGCGTACGCGCAGAACCTCACCGCGACCGGCGGCACCGGCCCCTACACGTTCGCGGTCACGCTCGGGACGCTTCCCACCGGCCTCTCGCTGAGCGCGGCCGGAGCCCTCACCGGCACGGCGACGGCCGCCGGGGAGTTCACGTTCACGGTCACGGCGACGGACACGACGACGACCTGCACGGGCAGCCGTGCCTACACCGTCCGGATCTGCCCGGTCATCAGCCTCTCGGCCGTTCCGACGTGCGCGACGAACGGCTCGGCCTACACGACGACGATCACGCCTTCCGCGGGAACGGCGCCCTTCACCTTCGGGGTGACGGGGACCCTGCCGACGGGGACGACCCTCGACGGGACGACCGGCGTCCTCACCGGCACGCTCACGGCCACGGGTCAGTTCACCTTCACCGTCACCGCCACGGACGCGAACGGCTGCGCGGGCTCGCAGGCCTACACCGTGAACGTCCTCGGCATGACACCGGCCGCCGGGGCGCTTCCGGAGGCCACGTTCGGGACGCCCTACAACCAGGCCGTCACGGCGAGCGGCGGCTCGGGTGGCTTCACGTACGCCGTCACCGCCGGCTCCCTGCCGCAGGGGCTCACTCTGAACCCGGCGACCGGCGCACTCACGGGGACTCCCACCGGGGCGGCCGGGACGGGCTCCTTCGCGTTCACGATCACGGCGACGAACACGGCGACGACCTGCACGATCGCGAGGGCCTACACCCTCGTCTCCCGCCCCGTCGCGGTCCTGGACACCTACGCGAGCGGAGTGGGAAACACCGAGTACTACGGAGGCGGGTACACGCCGACGCCGGCGACGCCGTTCGTCGCGAACGCCACCAACATCCTCTCGAACGACCTCGGACCGAACCTGACCGTCACGAGCCTGACGCAGCCGGCGAACGGGACCATAACGCTCGGCACGGCCGGCGCGTTCCGCTACACGCCGAATGCGGGCGCGGAGACCTCGGCGACGTTCACCTACAAGGTCACGTCCAACGGTGTCGAGTCCCTGGCGGCGGTGAACGTCACGATCACGCTCGTCGGGCAGGTCTGGTACGTCAACAGCTCCGGAGGCGCCGGGATCGGCACCTCGAACGCGCCCTTCAACAGCATGGCCAGCGCCGACGTCTCGTCGGGAACCGGGGACGTCGTCTTCGTCCACACGGGCGCGGCGACGACCACGGGGGCCATCACCCTGGATGCGAACCAGGTCCTCTGGGGCCAGGGGTCGGCGTTCTCGCTCGCCGGCCTCTCGATCGGCGCCGGCGTAAAGCCGACGCTCACGGGGACGGTGACGCTCGGGGGGAGCGGCATCACCGTGAGCTCGCTCGACATCTCCACGACCGGGTCGGTCGGTCTGACGGACAACCAGGCCGGTGCGCTCACGGGGATCACGGTCCAGAACAACGTCGCCGTCTCGGCTGCGAACGCCGCGGCCGTCGTCCTCTCCGATGTGGCTTCGAGTGGAACGGGAATGCTCTTCGCGAGCGTCAGCTCGTCCAGCAGCGGGGCGACCGGCGTCAGCCTGACGAACGTTAACGGGACGTTCACGGCCTCCGGCGGGTCGATCGCGAACGCGATCGGGACCGACTTCGTCATCAGCGGTGGCACCGCAAACGTCACCTACACGGGGACGATCACCGACGACCTCGGCGTCGTCGTCGGCGTGTCGGGCGCAACAGGCGGCACCAAGACCTTCTCAGGGGCGATCACCGACAACGACGACGGAGACGGCTCGGGAATCTCGCTGACCTCGAACACCGGGGCGACCATCGTCTTCAGTGGCGGCCTCCTCCTGAGCACGGGCACCAACCCCGCTTTCACGGCCACGGGCGGAGGGACCGTCGTCGTCTGCGACGAGAACCCGTGCGGGGTCTCAGGCTCGACCGGCGGGCTCGTCAATACGCTCACCACGACGACAGGGACGGCCCTGAACGTCGCGAATACCACGATTGGCGCGAGCAACCTCGAGTTCCGGAGGATCTCGGCGAGCGGAGCGACGAAGGGGATCACGCTCAACACGACCGGCTCGGCGGGCGGCCTGAAGGTGAAGGGCACGGGCTCCGCCGCCTCCGGAGGGACGATCCAGAACTGCACGCAGAGGGGCGCCGAGCTCATCGGTACGAGCAACGTGAGCCTCGTCAGCATGAACTTCACGAACAACGCCACGACGACGGGCGCCCCGTGCGGGAGCGCCGCGCTCGCCACGAGCAATAACACCGGCTGCAACGGGCCGATCTACCTGCAGGGCGCGACGAGTGTCGTGCTCGACAACCTGGCCGTCAGCGGAAGCACCCAACAGGGAATCGTCGCGCTCGACACCACGGGCCTCACGCTGAGCAACAGCACCCTGACGGGGCTCGGGAACGGTCCGGACGAGGACGGCCTGCACTTCACGAACCTTCTCGGGACGAACACCATCTCGAACACTGCGATCTCGGGAAGCGGCGACGACAACGTGAACATCCAGAACCTCTCCGGCACCTCCACCGTCAGCATCACGGGGGGGAGCTTCAACACCGGCGTCCTCGGGAGCGGTCTCCTCTTCGGTATCCGGGGGACGTCCGGCACGACGATCACCATCACGGGGACGACCGTCGACAACAACTTCAGCGGCGGGATCGTCGCCGACGCCTACGACACCGCGACCCTGAGCATCGACATCGGCTCGTCGACCATCACGAACAACAACGACGGGATCCAGGTCAGCGCGGGCCAGACCGCGAACGCCCAATACGACATCCACGACAACCCGAACATCAGCGGGCAGGACTTCCTCGCGATCACGCTCCTGAAGGCCGCGTTCTCGACGGGCGGGACGCTCGAGGGCGCCGTCCGGAACAACGTGATCACGATCCCGAACGGACGGCCCACCGACGGGATCTTCGCCTTCCAGGCCGGTGGCGGATCGCTCCGTACAGCGATCCAGAACAACACGATCAACTACGCGGGGACCCAGCGCGCGATCCTGCTGCAGGCGGGCCAGGACGGGAACGGCAGCCTCGAGTCGACGATCACCGGGAACAGCATCGACATCCAGCTCGACGGGGCCGGCAACGCGCTCGCCGGGATCCTGGCGCAGTCGGCGATCACGGGGCCGGGCAACACCGCTTCCCTCTGCACCGACATCGGGGGGGCGGGCGGGCTTCGAAACACCTTCACCCACTCTCTCGGCGGGACGATGGCCGCCGGCGACATCCGCGTCCGGCAGCGCAATGACGGGACGGTCCGGCTGCCGGGCTACGTGGGAGGAGCGACCGATACCGCGGCGGTCGTCACATACCTCTCGGGGAGGAACACCGTCGTGTCGACCCCGACCGCTACGGCCGACTCCTCGGGCTTCACAGGAGGCGCCGCATGTGCGCAGCCGATCATCCCCTGACCGACCCCATCCAGACGGAGGGACGACATGGCTGAACCATTCCTGTCCGAGATCAGGCTCATGAGCTTCGTCTTTGCCCCCAGGGGATGGGCGCTCTGCAACGGCCAGCTCCTCCCGATCAACCAGAACCAGGCTCTCTTCTCCCTGCTCGGGACCACTTTCGGAGGCGACGGTCGTGTCAATTTCGCGCTTCCCGACCTCCGGGGCCGGACCCCGATCCACGTCGGAAGCGGGCACACTCTCGGCGAGCGGGGCGGGGAGCAGGCGCACACGCTCTCCATCGCGGAGATCCCGACGCACGCCCACGTGCTCCAGGGTACGAGCGCCACGGGCACGACGCAGGACGCCGCGGGGAACGTCCTGGCGACGATCCCGGGGCGTGCCTACACGGACCCGTCCGCACTCACCGCCCTGAGCCCCTCGACCGTCACGAACGTCGGAGGGAGCCAGGCCCACCTGAACATGCAGCCGTTCCTGACGCTCAGCTTCTGCATCGCCCTCCAGGGCATCTTCCCAAGCCCGACCTGAGGAGGCGACATGGCGCAACCCTACGTTGGCGAAATTCGGATGTTCGCGGGGAACTTCGCCCCTGCGGGCTGGATGTTCTGCGAAGGCCAGCTCCTCCCGATCTCCGAGAACGAAACGCTCTTCCAGCTCATCGGGACGACGTACGGAGGGGACGGGGAAAGCACGTTCGCCCTCCCGGACCTTCGCGGCCGGATCCCGATCCACCAGGGGAACGGATTCATCCTCGCGGAGACGGGCGGCGCCGAGGAGATCACGCTCACGGTGAGCCAGATCCCGGCACACTCCCACGCCTTCCTCGGCTCAACGAACGTGAGCCAGGACACGACGCCGCAGGGAAAGGTCGTCGGCCAGTCCGGTAGCGCGCTTCTCTACATCCAGGACACGACGGACAGCAACATGTCCGCGCAGGCCGTCGGCTCCGTGGGCGGCAGCCAGCCGCACACGAATTTCCAGCCCTACCTCTGCGTCGACTTCATCATCAGTCTCTTCGGGATTTTCCCGTCCCCGACCTGATCGTCGGACGTTCGTCGGAGAAGAATAGATGGCCGACCCCTTCGTCGCCGAGATCCGAATCTTCCCGTTCAACTTCGCCCCCAGGGGCTGGGCGTGGTGCGATGGGCAGCTCCTGCCTCTCTCCCAGAACACAGCGCTCTTCTCGCTCCTCGGGACCACCTACGGCGGTAACGGCAAGTCGAACTTCGCGCTTCCCGACCTCCAGGGGAGAGCCCCGATGCACCCAGGGCAGGGGCCGGGCCTCTCGCTGCATGACCTCGGGGAGACCGGGGGGAGCGAGACCGTGACGCTCCTGGAGTCGGAGATCCCCGCTCATGCGCACGGCTTCCGAGCGCACGACCTCGACCTCGGAGAGCTGAACGCCCCGTCATCCAGCCGGTCGCTCGCCAAGTCCGCGAACGCAAACGCCTATGCCGCAGCGGCGAGTCTCGTCTCGATGGCCCCCGAGGCCCTCACCCCCGCCGGCGGCGACCAGCCGCACAACAACCTGCAGCCCTACCTGACCTTCTATTTCAACATCGCGCTGCAGGGCGTCTTTCCGCCACGGACGTAATCGGGGCGTGACGGGCGTGGAGGCGGCGGTGAGCGAGGAAGCTCTCGGGACGGCGGCGGGCGGCGCGCGCGAGGTCTCCCTCCGCCCCGCGACGCCCGCAGACCGCGATCTCCTCTTCCGCGTCTACGCCTCCACCCGCGAAGAGGAGCTGGCGCCCGTGCCGTGGCCCGCCGTGGCGAAGGAGGCGTTCCTCCGCCAGCAGTTCGACGCGCAGGACGCCTGGTGGCGGACGCACTACACGGGGGCGACGTTCGAGGTCGTCGTCGTCGACGGCCGGGACGCCGGGCGGCTCTACCTCTGGGAAGGTCCGTCGGAAGTGAGGATCGTCGACGTCGCGCTCCTGCCGGAGGCGCGCGGCGGCGGCGCCGGGACGACGCTTCTGCGCGACGTGCAGCGGCACGCGGCGGCCGCGAGGAAGTCCGTCACGATCCACGTCGAGCGGATGAACCCCGCCCTTCCCCTCTACGAGCGGCTCGGCTTCCGCCTCGTCGAGGACAAGGGGGTCTACCTGTTCCTGTCGTGGGGCGCCGATGCGGTCAGTTGAAGACCGCCTCGTAGCGCATCCGGCCATTCATCGGGCCGATCGGCACGACGAAGGTGGCGAGCACGCCGAGAACGGGATGCGCGAGGTCCCACGTCCGCTGAGGCAGGACGGGCTGGAGCGGGCCGAGAAAGAGCAGGGAGAACGGCTCGGTGCGCAGGTCCGGAACGTCGGGCCTCGGCGCGCGCGTGCCGAAGGATGCGACGGACTCCAGAGTCAGCTCGAGCATTCCGTCGGTGAACGCGATCTCGAAGACCGTCCCGACGTGGGGAGTGAACGTGGCCGGGGTGGGCGATTCGGGCAAGGGAACCTCCGCGAGCGGGAAGGATGCCCGCGCGGGGACCGTTCGACAAGGCCGTGGGGGCACGGAGCTCGCCGCGACGGCATGGGCATGGAAGCGGCGCCGGCTCGCGCCGCATGAGGAGTGACATGGACATCACACGGAAATCGTTTCTCTCGGCCGCCACGTACGGCCTCGCGGGTCTGGCCCTTCTCCGTACGGAGGCGTTGTCGGCCCGGCCAGTCGGCCAGGAGGCGGGGGCCGTCGACCTGCGGAGCTCCGTTGGCGAGACGTTCCGTGCAAGGAGCGCGAGCGGGACGCTCGTGACGCTCCGGCTCGAGCGCGTGGACGAGCTGCGCTCGAACACGACCGTGGAACAGTTCCGCCTGGTCTTTTCGGGGGACGAGAGGTTCGCGTTGAAGGAGGGGACGTGGCGGCTGATCGCGGCGGACGGACGCCGTGCCGGCGACGTGTTCCTCGTCCCGGCGGGCGCGGACGCCGCGGGAGCCCCCCTCTACCGCGCCGACTTCTGCCTGCTCTCGAGCGTCGCTCCGGCGAACCCGGCGCCCTGACGGCGCCTCAGAACGGGCGGACCGCGAAGACCGAACCGTCCTCGAGGAGGACGTAGAGCCCGCGGTCGGTCCCTGGGGCGAGGTCGACGATCGCGGGGACGGGCGCCCCATCCTCCCTGCCGAGGAGGAGCACGAGGGCGAGGCGGGAGAGCGCGACGAGCGGGGTTCCGTCCGGGAGGAACCGCGCGAGGACCGTCCCCTCGGGCGTGCCGGAGACCGCCGAGACCCACAGCGTCCCCTCGCCGTCGAAGCGGCACGCGGACGGGGCGTCGAGCGCGTCGCTCCCTGCGCCCTTCCTCGCGGGGAAGGGAGCAGGGCCGCTCTCCCCCGACGCAACGACACGGCGGGCGACCCCCTCGGCCACGACGGCATGGACGACGCCGTGCGCGTCGGCGTCGAACGAGACGACCTCCGCCCCTTCCGGTCCCAGTGCGCGCGCCGGTCCTGGCTTGGCCTCGTCGAAAACCAGGACGGCGTTGCCGGAGGACGCACGCAGGACGTGCTTCGTGTCGATCCGGAGCGTCTTCACGGGCCGGCCCGCGTCGAGGGTCGCGGGCCGCGGGCGGCCGGGCCTGTGGACCTGGATGATCCCGTCTCCCGTGGAGACGAAGAGGTCGCCGTTCCTGCGCCGCAGGGCGAGGCCCGTCGGGGGGGCCGAGGGGCGGGCGGCCTCGGACGGAGACGCCGCGGCCGACGCGTTGGCCGCCGACACACGCAGGATGCGCCCGACGCCGCCGGTCGCCACGTAGAGCCGCCCGTATCGATCCGTGTCGAGGGCCACGGGCTGGACGGCCCCGGCGACGGCGACGGGCGGTTCGACGGCGAGCCCGGAGACCGCTCCGAGGAGGGTCGTCAGGGCGACGTCCTGGCCGAGAGGGACAGGGGCGACCTCGAACGGGATGCGCCCCGTGGTCTCCGCGGGGAGAAGCTCGCCGAAGACGAGAGGTTCCTGGAGGGACACGGCGACCGGTGTCGCGGTGCGGAGCTCCGTCGCCCCCGTCGGCGAGGTCAGGGCCGACTCGAAGTCCAACGCGAGACCCGCGAGAAGGATGCCCGTGTCGTTCCTGAGCCGGGCCTCCCCCCGAAGCCGGGCCCCCTCGACGGCGAGGCGGGAGAGCTCGAGACGAAGCGTGCCCTTCGCCCCGGGGACTCTCAGCAGGAACGGGCCGGAGGCGAGGAGCTCGCCGCTCCCCTTGAGGGTGATCGCGAACGCGAGACCGGGCGCGGGAACCGGAGGAGGCGCCGTCGCCGCGCGCGTCGCGCCCGCGGCCGTCGAGGGCCAGAGGCCGAGAGCCAGGGCGAGGAGCGCGGCGAGCCGGTTCACGGGCGCATGGTAGCCGCCCTCGCGTCTCCGACGTGGGATGATCTCCGTCCCACCGCGATGACACCCCTTCCGAGGAGCGCTCCCGCATGAAGCAGATTCCGACGGACCTCGTTCCGGCCTTCCTCCTCGCCTGCGCGCTCGCCGCCGTGCTCGTTCCGCGGGGCGCCTCCGCGGAAAGCCGCCTGGCCTATCCGCCGACGAGGGCCGTCGACGTGAAGGACGTCCTGCACGGGGTGACGGTCCCAGATCCCTACCGCTGGCTCGAGGACGCTTCCCGCCCCGAGGTGAAAGCCTGGATGGCGGCGCAGGACGACCTCGCCCGCGGGGAGCTCGGGAACCTTCCAGCTCGCGGCAGGCTCCTCGCACGGCTGAAAGAGCTGGCCTACCTCGATTCCGTCTCCGCCCCGATCCGGCGCGGCGCCTTCACGTTCCTCGTAAGGCGCCATGCGACCAAGGAGAAGTCCGTCGTCTACTGGAAGGACGGCAAGGGCGGCGGGGAGAAGGTGCTCTTCGACCCGAACACCTGGTCGAAGGACGGGAGCGCCTCCCTCGGCGACTGGCAGCCGACCTGGGACGGCACCCGCGTCGCCTACCAGGTGAAGGCGAACAACTCCGACGAGGCGTCGCTGCGGGTGATCGAGGTGGAGACGGGGAAGGTCTCCGAGGTCGACGTCATCGAGGGGGGCAAGTACGCGAGCGCCTCCTGGACGCCCGACGGGAGCGGCTTCTACTACACCTGGCTCCCGACCGACCCGAAGATCCCGGTGGACGCGCGGCCCGGCCACCAGGAGGTCCGCTTTCACCGCCTCGGAGAGGACCCGGAGAAGGACCGCGTCGTTCACGGACGTCTCGGCGACCCGACCGCGTTCATCGCCGCGTACGTCTCGCGCGACGGACGCTGGCTCGTCCTGTCGGTGCAGCACGGGTGGTCGTCGTCCGACGTCTCCTTCCGCGACCTGTCGGACCCGAAGCAGGCGGACCGTTGGACGCCGCTCGTCGTCGGGACGACGGCGCACTGGAGCGTCGAGGTCTTCCGCGACCGGTTCTACGTGATGACGGACGACGGTGCCCCGCGGGGGCGCGTGTACGAGGTCGATCCCGCGAGGCCGGCCCGGAAAGCCTGGCGCGAGGTCGTCCCCGAGCGTCCGGACGCGACGATCGCGGGGGTGGCGGTCCTCGGGGGCCGGCTGGCCCTCAACTACATGAAAGACGCCTCCTCGCTCCTGGAGATCCGCGAGCTGGGCGGCGCGTTCGTCCGCGAGATGAAGCTGCCCGGCCTCGGAACCGTCGGGGGGCCGTCGGGCCTGGCCGACGACGACGAGGCGTACTTCACGTTCGAGTCGTACACGACGCCGCGCGAGATCTACTCGATGTCGATGAAGACCGGGCGCCTCGACCTCTTCGCGAAGCTGAAGGTCCCGGTCGACCCCAGCCCGTACGTCGTCGAGCAGGTCTCCTTCCCGTCGAAGGACGGGACGAAGGTCTCCATGTTCCTCGTCCACCGCAGGGACCTGAAGCGGGACGGGAAGTCCCGCGCGATCCTGTACGGCTACGGCGGCTTCCAGGTGAGCGAGACGCCCACCTTCTCGGCGCTCCTCTACCCGTGGCTCGAGGCAGGGGGCGTCTGGGCGTCGGTCAACCTCCGGGGCGGAGGCGAGTACGGCGAGGAGTGGCACAAGGACGGAATGCTCCTGAAGAAGCAGAACACCTTCGACGACTTCCTCGCCGCGGCCCGCTGGCTCTCGACGGAGAAGGTGACGAGCCCCGACCGGCTCGCGATCTACGGTGGCTCCAACGGCGGCCTCCTCGTGGGCGCGGCGATGACGCAGGACCCGAAGCCCTTCTCGGCGGTCCTCTGCGCGGTACCGCTCCTCGACATGGTCCGCTACCACCTCTTCGGCTCGGGCCGGACCTGGATCAGCGAGTACGGCTCGGCGGAGGACCCGAAGCAGTTCGAGGCCCTGTACGCCTACTCCCCCTACCACGCCGTGAAGAAGGGGACCGCCTACCCCGCGACGCTCCTCCTCTCGGCCGACAGCGACGATCGCGTCGACCCGATGCACGCGCGCAAGTTCGCCGCCGCGCTGCAGGCGGCGTCGACCGGCGGTCCCGTCCTCCTGCGGATCGAGCGCAACGCCGGCCACGGCGGCGCCGACATGGTGAAGGCGTCCGTCGAGGCCCGCGCCGACGAATACGCCTTCGTCCTCGCGCACACGAAAGGAAACTGAAACGCCATGAGCACGCGCTCCACCCTCCTCGCCCTCGCTGTCGCCCTCTCGCTCGCCACCTCGGGATCCGTCCGTGCAGAGGAGAAGGTCCCTGCGAAGACCCCGTCCGTTGGGAAGGCCGCCGCCACGAAAACCGGCAAGGCGGACGCGGATGCGGACAGGAAAAGGGAGCCCTTCTCGGCCGAGACGTTCGCCGGACTGTCCCTGCGCGACCTCGGACCGGCCCTCACGTCGGGGCGCATCGGCGACCTTGCCGTCGACCCGCTGCGCAAGGGCACCTACTACGTCGCCGTCGCCTCGGGCGGTGTCTGGAAGACGACGAACTGGGGGACGACGTTCGAGCCGGTCTTCGACACGCAGGGGGCTTTTTCCATCGGCTGCGTGACGCTCGACCCGACGAACCCCCTCGTCGTCTGGGTCGGGACGGGAGAGAACAACAGCCAGCGCAGCGTCGGCTACGGCGACGGCGTCTACCGCTCGCCGGACGGCGGCAAGACGTGGGAGAACGTCGGGCTCCCGGCCTCCGAGCACGTCGGGAAGATCCTGGTCCACCCGAAGGACGGCAAGACCGTCTACGTCGCCGCCCAGGGGCCTCTCTGGGCCGACGGCGGCGACCGGGGCCTCTACAAGACGACGGACGGCGGGAAGACGTGGAAGGCCGTCCTGACGATCTCCGGCAGGACCGGCGTCAGCGACGTCTGGATGGACCCGCGCGACCCCGAGGTCCTCTACGCGGCGGCCTACCAGCGCCGCCGGCACGTCTTCACCCTCATCAACGGCGGACCGGAGAGCGGCCTCCACAAGTCGACCGACGGCGGCGCGACCTGGACGAAGCTGGCGAACGGCCTCCCGAAGGGGGACGTCGGCCGCATCGGTCTCGCGATCCCGCCCACGGCGCCCGACACCGTCTACGCCCTCGTCGAAGCGCGCGGCAAGGACGGCGGCTTCTACCGCTCGCTCGACGGCGGTATGAGCTGGGAGAAGAGGGGCGAGTACGCGACCGGCTCCGCGCAGTACTACCAGGAGCTCTTCCCCGACCCGAAGAACGCCGACCGCGTCTACTCGATGGACGTCTACATGCAGGTGACGGACGACGGCGGGAAGACGTGGAAGAACGCCGGCGAGAAGGCCAAGCACGTCGACAACCACGCTCTCTGGATCGACCCGGAGAACACGGACCACCTCCTGAACGGCAACGACGGCGGCATCTACGAGACCTGGGACCGCTGCGCGACGTGGCAGTTCAGGGCGAACCTCCCGGTCACCCAGTTCTACCGGGTCGCCGTCGACGACGCGAGGCCCTTCTACAACGTCTACGGCGGGACGCAGGACAACTTCACGCTCGGCGGCCCCTCGCGGACCGACAACGCCCACGGCATCCGGAACGAGGACTGGTTCGTCACCCAGCAGGGGGACGGGTTCTTCGCGGCCATCGAGCCGGGGAACCCCGACGTCGTCTACTCCGAGGCGCAGCACGGCGCCCTCGTGAGGTTCGACCGGAAGACGGGCGAGCAGGTCGACATCCAGCCGCAGGCCGGGCCCGGCGAGGCGCCCCTGCGCTGGAACTGGGACTCGCCCCTCCTCATCTCGCCGCACAAGCCGACGCGGCTCTGGTTCGCGGCGCAGCGCGTCTTCCGGAGCGAGGACCGCGGCAACAGCTGGAAGACCGTCAGCCCCGACCTGACGCGACAAGTCGACCGGAACCGGTTCCCGGTGATGGGGCGTGTCTGGAGCGTCGACGCGGTCGCCAAGAACGCCTCGACGTCCTTCTGGGGGAACATCGTCTCCCTCGCCGAGAGTCCGAAGAAGGCCGACCTCGTCTACGCCGGGACAGACGACGGCCTCGTCCAGGTGACCGAGGACGGCGGTGGGAGCTGGCGGAAGGTCGCGGCCTTTCCCGGCGTCCCGGAGATGACCTACGTCGCCGACCTCGCCCCCTCGCTGCACGAGGCGGATGCCGTCTACGCGGCGTTCGACAACCACAAGCGAGGCGACTTCAAGCCTTACGTCCTGAAGAGCGCGGACCGCGGGAAGAGCTGGATTTCCATCTCGGGGGACCTCCCGGTGCGCGGAACGGTCTACACGGTGGCCGAGGATCCGAAGAAGCCCGGACTCCTCTACTGCGGCACCGAGTTCGGCCTCTTCTTCACGCACGACGGCGGGAGGAAGTGGCTCCAGCTCAAGGGCGGCATCCCGGTGATCAACGTCCGCGACCTCGCCATCCAGGAGCGCGAGGACGCTCTCGTCGCCGCGACGTTCGGGCGGGGCTTCCGGGTCCTCGACGACCTGGCGCCGCTGCGCCTTTCGACTCCCGAGACCCTCGAGAAGGAGGCGGTCCTCTTCCCGGTGCGCGACGCGTGGGCGTTCGTTCCCCGCGTGCCGTACGGCCTCAAGGGGAAGGCGTTCCTGGGCGAGTCGTTCTACGCGGCCGACAACCCGCCGTTCGGCGCGGTCTTCACGACGTACCTGAAGGAAGACCTGAAGAGCCGGAAGAAGGCGCGCCAGGAGGCCGAAAAGGAGAAGGCGAAGAAGGGGGAGGATGTCCTCTACCCGACGTGGGACGCCCTGCGCGCCGAGGACCGCGAGGAGGAGCCGACGCTCCTGCTGACGGTGACGGACGATGCGGGGAACGTCGTGAGGCGGCTGACCGCACCTGCGAAGGCGGGCTTTTCGCGCGTCGCCTGGGACCTGCGCTACCCGGCGCCGAACCCGACGCAGCTGAAGGAGCGGGAAGAGAGTCCATGGAGCCCCGGCCCGCGCGGCCCGATGGTCGCGCCGGGGACCTATCGCGTGTCTTTCGCGAAGAGGGTCGACGGCGTCGTCACGGCGCTCGGCGAGCCGCAGCCCTTCGCGGTCGTGCCGCTCGGAGCCTCCTCGCTCGGGCCCGTCGACCGGGCCGCGGTCCTGGCGTTCTCGAAGAAGACGGCCCGCGTCCACCGCGCGGCCCTCGGCGCCGTCGAGGCGGCGAAGGAGGCGAGGTCGCGTGTCGATCACCTGGCGAAGGCGCTCCTCGACACACCGTCCGCCGGCCCCGAGCTCCTCGCCGAGGTCCGGAGGCTGGGTGTCGCGCTCGCCGACCTCGACGTCACCCTGAACGGAGATCCGACTCTCGCGAAGCGAAACGAGCCGGCGCTCCCGGGCCTAGTCGACCGTGTGCAGAACGTCGTCTACGGGCACTGGTCGACGACGACGGCGCCGACGGCGACGCAGGAGCGCGAGGTCGAGGTCTCCGCGGCGGACCTGGAGACGGCGCTCGCGACGCTCCGATCCGTCGCGAAGGACCTCTCCGCCCTCGAGGCGAAGGCCGAGGCGCTCGGCGCGCCCTGGACGCCCGGTAGGATTCCGGAGCTGAGGTAGAAAAAAGGGGGGCCTCGCTCGAGGCCCCCTTGGAGGATGGAGAGGCAGGAGAGGCTCTCTGAATCCCTCCTTGGTCTCAGGGAGAAGTTGGGGCCGTCTCGTCCCGCGGGAAACGTCCACGGGACGAAGCGGCCGGAATCCGGGACGAAGCGGGCGGTCTCACCGGACCGCCCCTTCGACGTCCGGGAGCGGCCCGCCGGACGAGGCCTCGGCGACGAGAGCGAGCTCCGGGGAGACCGTGAGCAGCCGCTTCGCGAAGGCCCAGTCGATCGTCGGAGTCCAGCAGGGTGACGCGACGGGCGAGACCGTCCCGTCGGGGTCGGCCCGGTAGATCGCCCAGCGGCTGATCGTGTAGACGGGCATGCGGATGCGGCGGGCCACGTCGCGGTCGCGTGCCGAAGGGCGCGGGTTCTCCGAGGCGGGGTGGGTGTGGAGGAGCGCGACGGCGCCCGGGGGCAGCGGCCGTCTCCAGGCGTGACTTCTCCTCTGGCTCGCCGGGGGCCACGGGACGAGCGTCTCGCGGCCGTCGGGCCGCCTCACGAGCCACGCGGCCGTCTCGATCTCGGAGAGGCCGGCGCCCGCCGCCGCGAGGAGCGTGACGTAGAAGACGTCCCTGGGCTGCTTCTGGGCGCTCGCCTCGGTCGCGAGAAGAAGTGCGGCGGCGAGAAGTGCGGCTGGTGGTCTTCTCATGATGACGGGAAAGCTGCGGTGTCCCCGATCCGGCTTCCACGCCGGGGGGACGAAGCGGGCTTTTCTGGAGATGAAGCCGGCGACGGGGCGCGCTGCCTTCCCGCGTCCGGCTCGCGCGGAGGGCCGGGTCGCTGCCGGCCATCGTGACGAGCGCCCGGTTTCCGGGTTTCGTCCCGCGAATCGGGGCTTTCGGCCCCTTTCTCTTTCGCCGCAGGTGATCCGGCCCGAAGGTTTGTGAGTCCTACCCGGGTCGATGGCCGGGAAGGCGGGAGATGAGCATGCGTTTCTTCGAACGGCCTCGACCACCGTGCACCCGATGCCCCGCCGAGCGAGAGGCGCGAGGCGGTGTCCCTGCCCCGTCCCGGGGGACGGGGTTTCGATCTCGATCGGATTTCATCGTCCGGCCCGGAGGAACCGGGGCCGGACAGGCTGGAGGAACGTGTATGAACAGATACGGGAAATGGCTCGTCCTGCTCGTCCTGCCGATGCTCGTCGGGACGCTCGCCCAGGCGCAGGGCCTGCCGACCGGAACCCTGAACGGGCGGGTCTCCGAGACCGAGGGTCTCGTCCTGCCCGGAGTGACCGTCACGGCGAAGTCGCCGGCGCTCCAGGGGACCCGCACCGCGGTCACGAACGTGAACGGTGACTTCGCCATCCCGAACCTGCCCCCGGGCGACTACGTCGTCTCGTTCGTCATGCCGGGCTTCCAGCCCGTGACGAGGAACGTCAAGGTCTCGGCGAGCCAGCAGGTCGCCGTGAACACGAAGCTCTCCATCTCGTCGGTCGCCGCGGAGGCGACGGTCGTCGCCCAGAGCGAGTCGGTCTCGCAGACGGCCAAGGCCGCCACGACCTTCACCGCCGAGACGACGAAGAAGCTCCCGGTCGCCCGGACGCTTCTCGCCTCGGTCGTCCTGAGCCCCGGCGTCAACGCGAACGGGCCGAGCGCCGCCGTCACGGTGTCGGGCGCCCAGTCGTTCGACAACGTCATGACGATCAACGGGGTGAACATCCAGGACAACCTCCGGGGAACGCCGAACAACCTCTTCATCGAGGACGCCATCCAGGAGACGACGACGATGACGTCGGGCGTCTCGGCGGAGTACGGCCGGTTCACGGGAGGCGTCATCAACGCGGTGACCAAGCAGGGCGGGAACGCCTTCAGCGGGTCCGTCCGCGTGAACCTGAACAACGACGACTGGCAGTCGCAGCCGCCGATCCCGGTCGTCTACGCCGACACCGTCTCGCCGACCTACGAGGCCACCCTCGGCGGACCGATCTGGAAGGACCGTGCCTGGTTCTTCGCCGCGGGGCGCTACAACGAGAACGAGTTCTCGGGCCAGACGGCGGCCCCGACGAACATCTCCTTCCCGCGCACCAACACCGACACCCGGTACGAGGCGAAGCTGACGATCACCCCCTTCCAGAACCACACCCTCACAGGGTCGTACACGAACAGCACGCTCGAGCAGGACGGCTACTACTTCACGACCCTGCCGCTCCTCGACCTCGAGCCGATCCACACGCGTCAGCTTCCGAACGACCTCCTCTCCCTGAACTACAACGGCGTCCTCACGTCGAACCTCTTCGTGGAGGCGCAGTACTCCAACAAGAACTTCAAGTTCGAGAACTCGGGAAGCCGCGTCAACGAGCTGATCGGCGGCACGGCGGTCCTGATCCAGGACCAGGGACTGGCCCAGATGTACGCCCCCCTCTTCTGCGCCGTCTGCCCCGGCGCGGGTGAGGAGCGCAACAACGACAACTACCTCCTCAAGGGCACCTGGTTCCTCTCCACGAAGAGCCTCGGCTCGCACAACATCGCCTTCGGGTACGACAACTTCGGCAGCCAGCGCCTGTCCAACAACTGGCAGTCCGGGAGCTCCTGGCTCCTCTACCCGTCCTCCGTCCAGTACAGCGGCGGAGCCCTGTACCCCGTGATCGACTCGAGCTCCTACCTCGTCTTCGCGCCGATCCCGTCGATCAGCCAGGGGAGCGACATCCGGACGAACTCGCTCTTCGTGAACGACACGTGGCGGCTCAACGACCGCTTCTCGTTCAACCTCGGCCTCCGGTGGGACAAGAACGACGCCACCGACGCCGCCGGCATGACGACGGCCAAGGACAGCGCGTTCAGCCCCCGGCTCTCCGCGAGCTACGACGTCAAGGGAGACGGGAAGCTGCGCGTCTCGGCGAGCTACGCCCGCTACGTCGGGCAGGTCCAGGAAGGCTTCGCCGGGAGCGGCGCCACCGGGGCGGGCGCGCCGGCCTCCTACTACTACTACTGGACGGGCGCTCCGATCAACGACGGCGCGACCGGTCCGTACGTGCCGACCGACCAGATCCTCAGGACGATGTTCGGCGCCCTCGGCGTCACCGGCCTGAACCAGTTCCCGAACGTCCCCGCCGACACGGCGTCGGTTCCGGGCGTGAACCTCCTGATCCGCGACAGCCTCGACTCGCCCTACGCCGACGAGTTCGTCCTCGGCGTCGGCGGGTCCTTCGGGCCGAACCTCGTCTACCGGGTCGACGGCGTCCACCGCAAGTTCACGAACTTCTACTCGACCCGGCGCGACATGTCGACGGGCCAGGTGGAGGACTCGGTCGGGAACGTCTACGACCTCGGCCTCTACGAGAACTCGACCGAGCCGGAGCGCGAGTACACGGGCCTGCACTCCTCCGTCGGGTGGCGCATGGAAGGCCTCAACCTCTCCGCGAACTGGACCTGGTCCCGGATGCGCGGGAACTTCGTCGGCGAGAACGCTGGCAGCGGTCCGCTCGCCGCGACGTTCGACAACTACCCGGAGTACTTCGACGTCGCGTGGAACGCGCCCCGCGGCGACCTCTCGCAGGACCAGCGGCACCGCGTCCGTCTCCTGGCGAGCTACGACTTCCGGCTCGGGATGCTCGGGATCACCCCGGGCCTCGTCCAGTCCTACGACAGCGGGACGCCGTACGGCGCCGTCGGCAACGTCAACAGCGGGGCCTACGTGACGAACCCCGGCTACTCCGCGCCCCCGGCCACCGTTCAGTACTACTTCACGTCGCGCGACGCCTACCGCACGGACGACGTGTGGGCCACGAACCTCTCGCTGAACCTGAGCGCGAACGTCGGGCCGGTCGAGATCTTCGTCCAGCCGCAGATCCTGAACGTCTTCAACAACGACGCCGTCATCTACCCGAACACCTCGGTGTCCGTGGGGACCGGGGCGACGCCGAACGCGGCGGGTCTCGTCCGCTTCGACCCCTTCACGACCACGCCGATCGAATGCCCCCAGACTGCGGCCGCGGCCGAGTGCAGGGCTATGGGAGCGAACTGGAAGAAGGGCACCAACTTCGGCCGGCCCACGACGGGCGCGGCGAACGCCTTCTCCCGCTCGGGCTCCTTCCAGGGAACGCGTCTCTGGTTCGTGTCGATGGGAGTCCGCTTCTAGTCCGGAAGTCTCCCCTGTGATCTCCCGGCTCCCCCCGGCCCCCCGGGCCGGGGGGAGCTTTCGTCACCGGACCGCCGGGTCAGGACTCGAGCGGGATCGCCTGCTCCTCGACGGGACTTCCCGGAGGGACGCGCCCCTCGGCGCCGGGAGAGACCGGCTTGCGGAACGATTTCAGGGCCGAGCGGTAGGTCGCGCTCAGGGTGAGCTTCGTCCCGTCGCGGAGCGCGACGACGTAGTCGCCGTTGAACCACGGCTCCAGCTCCTTCACCCTCTCGATGTTGACGATCGTGGAGCGGTGAATGCGCAGGAAACGGCGGCCGTCGAGCTTGCCTTCGATCCCCTGCATCGTGTCGTGGTAAGCGTGGGTGGCCTTCCCGACGTGGAGGAGGACGTTGTTGCGCGCGGCCTCGATCCAGTCGATGTCGGCGACCCGCACGAAGAAGCTCCGGCCGTCCTGCCTCACGAGGAGCCAGACAGGGTACGAGCGCAGGGCCCGCAGCTCCTCGACGAGCGTGGAGAGGCTCTCGAGCGCCTCCCCCGCCTGGCGGTCCCTGAGGCGCGCGCGCACACGCTCGAGGGTGGCGTGGAGACGCTCCTGACCGAACGGCTTGAGGATGTAGTCGAGGGCGTGGACGTCGAACGCGCGAACGGCGTACTGGTCGAACGCGGAGACGAAGACGAGGGCGGGAAGCTCGCGCGGGCCCAGAGTCTCGAGAACGCCGAACCCGTCGAGACCCGGCATCTGGACATCCAGAAAGACGACGTCCGGTCTGGTTTCCTGGATCGCGAGGACGGCCCGAAAACCGTCCTCCGCCTCGCCGACGACCTCGACGCCGTCCTCGCGGGACAGGAGGTTGCGCAGCCACTCGCGAGCGAGCGGCTCATCGTCGACGACGAGAGTACGGATTCTCATGGCGGACTCCGATCGCGGGTTCCCTTGGGACCGGATACGCGAAGCCCGTGCCCGGGGTTTCGGAGAAGGAGCACCGGGATGACGGCCGGGACGAATCGTCCCGCTCAGTGCTCCTCGGGAACGGCGTGGAAGCTGCCGTCGGGGCTCTCGGCTCGGGGCTCCGGGGGGAGCGGAGGCTTGCGGAGCGCTTTCAGCACCGATCGGTAGGAGGCGCTCAGCGTCAGCTTCGTGCCGTCGCGCAGGGTGACGGCGTAGTCGCCGTTGAACCAGGGCTCGAGCTCCTTCACCCGCTCGATGTTCACGATCGTGGAGCGGTGTATCCGCAGGAAGCGGCGCCGGTCGAGCCGGGACTCGATCCCCTGCATCGTGTCGTGGTAGGTGTGCGCGGCCTTGCCGACGTGGAGGACGACGTTGTTGCGGGCCGCCTCGACCCAGTCGATGTCGGCGGACTTCACGAAGAAGCTCCGGCCTTCCTCGCGGACGAGGAGCCAGAGAGGCGCCGCGCGCAGGGAGCGGAGCTCTTCGACGAGCGACGAGAGACTCTCGATCGCGTCGCCCGCGGCCGCCGTCCGGAGGCGGGCGCGGATGCGCTCGAGGGTGGCGCGGAGCCTCTCCTGTCCGAACGGCTTGAGGATGTAGTCGAGGGCGTGGACGTCGAAGGCGCGCAGGGCGTACTGGTCGTAGGCGGTGACGAAGACGAGCGCGGGGACCTCCCGCGGACCGAGCATCTCGAGGACGCCGAACCCGTCGAGGCCCGGCATCTGCACGTCCAGGAAGACGACGTCGGGCTTCAGGTCCTGGATCGCGACGACCGCGCGAAACCCGTCCCCGACCTCGCCCACGACCTCGACGTCGGGCTCGAGAGACAGGAGGTTTCGAAGCCACTCGCGGGCGAGCGGTTCGTCGTCCGCGACCAGGGTCCGAAGTCTCATGGCGTCCTTTTCCGCGTGGCGGTCTCCTCCGGATACGCACCGAAGAGCCCGCGGGTTTCGCCCGGACGGGCGAAGGGAACGAGCAGGAGCGCCCGGAAGCCGTGCTCGCCTGCCGGGCCGGTCTCGAGCGAGGCCGCGTCCCCGCAGAGCTGGACGAGACGGTTGCGCACGTTCGAGAGGCCGACACCGTCCGAGGGAGGGAGAGCCCCTCCGTCGGCGCCCGGGGCCTCGTCGCGAACCTCGACGGCCAGGGACGACCCGTCGCGCCACGCCGACACGGCGAGGGTCCCGGGTCCCGGGCACCTCGAGATGCCGTGCTTGACGGCGTTCTCGACGAGGGGCTGGAGGACGAACGTCGGCACCGCGGCGCCGAGGGCCTCCTCGGTGACGTCGAAGGTCACGGTGAGCCGGTCCCGGAACCGGGTCTTCTCGATCTCGAGGTACTGCTTCAGGAAGTCGATCTCGCTGGAGAGAGGGGCGACGTGCGTCTCGTCGCTGGCGAGGCTCGCCCTGAGGAGGTCTCCGAGCTGAACGAGAGTCCGGGCCGCTGCCGCCGGATCGAGCCGGATCAGCGGCAGGATTCCGTTGAGCGTGTTGAACAGGAAGTGCGGGTGCAGCTGGGTCTTCAGCGCCGCCAGGCGGGCCTCCGCCAGCTGCGCCTCGAGGCGTGCCGATCGCAGCTCGGAGGCGCGGGCTCTCCGCGCGAGGTCGAGGACGAGGAGGACCGACGCGAGGAGCAGGTAGGTGCCCGCCTCCGCGGGGAGCTCGCGCGCGAGGCGGGAGGGCAGGGCGCCGGGCGCAGGGATCCCCTCGAAGCGGACTCGCGAGAGAAGGGGCTGCGCGAGGACGACGACGAGGCCGGCGGTCACTGCCGCGGCGCAGAGATGCACGGGAACGGCGACGAGCGGCCTGCGGGAGAGAGGATGCCGCCGGTAGAGGAGGAGGATCGCCGGCGTCAGAAACGCCCAGACCGTGGAGCGGACGAGCGAAGGGACGTAGAAGGCGATCGCGGGGGGCGTCGCCGACGGCCTCCCGGCGATCGACCGCAGTTGCTCCTGGGAGCCGTAATAGAGGCCGGTGGCCAGCCAGAAGCCCGCCGCGAGGAGGGCGAACCGGACGGGACGGTCGAGCAGCGGGGCGGACCGCGCCTGGGAGGGCCCCGAGGCCGAGGGCGCCCGGGCGGGAGCCCCGCCTGTGTGCGGTGCCGTTTCGAGAGGAGGGGAGGGCGGGACGGGCAGGTGTGGAAACCGGAGGAGGGCGTCGAGGTCTCCCGACGCGCTCCACGTCACCTGCACGGAATGCCGCGGGCCGAAGGCGCGCTCGAGACGCTGCCTGGCCGCGGAGATCGCGGCGTCGTCGGCGACGAACGACCCGGCGCCGGAGGAGGTGGGCGCCGAGCTTCGGACCCGGAGGACGACGTCCCCGCTCTCCATGCGGCCGGTCACCTCGAGGAAGGCCGCCCCGGGCCGCCGGAAGACGCCCGCCGACAGCGCGGCCTCGACGAAGGGCTTCAGGACGAGAGCGGGGACCGCGGCGTCGAGGACGCCGGGCGCGACGTCGATCAGGACCGACAGGCGGTCGGAGACGCGCATCTCCTCCAGGACGAGGAAGCAGCGGATGTACTCGGCCTCGTCGCGGACGGGGACGAGGCCGGACGAGCCGCGGCGGAACCCGAGCCGGAGAAGCGTGCCGAGCCGGACCACGGCGTCGGAGGCCGCGTCCGGGCGCGTCGCGACGAGAGGCAGGAGCGCGTTCAACGTGTTGAAGAGAAAGTGGGGGTCCACCCGGACCCGCAGCGCCTCGAGGTGCGCCGCCGTCAGCTCGCGGCCGAGCGCGACCGCCGCCAGGCCGCGTTTCCTCTCGCGCCGGAAGAGAGCGAGTGCGGCTGCGGAGCAGACGAGGAGCGCGTAGATGAAGAGGATGTCGTGCAGGTTGTAGCGGAACGTGCGGCCGGTCCTGAGGAGCACGGCCTCGAACGAGGCGAGCGGTCGAACCGTGAGGTGGAGGCCGAACTGCATGACGAGGACGGCCACTCCTCCGAGCGCGAAGGCCGTGGCCGCGTGCCACAGGGCGGCTCGAAGCATCACCCCCCTGCGGAAGGGGTGCCGTTCGAGGACGTGGAGGAGGATGGGCGCGAATGCGGCGTACGAGAGGTGCGCGAGGACGTTCGAGGCGGCGAGGATCCTGCGCGAGGAGAGCGTGACGTCCGTGGCCAGGAGGATCTCGGCAACCCCGAACAACGTCAGGACCAGAAGCACCCCGCAGAGCGTGAACCAGGCCATCCGGGGATGGTCGAGCCACGCGAGGAAGCGCGTTCCGCCGGTACCGGGTCCTCTCCTGCCGTGTCGGTCCACGTCATCTCCCCGGCGCGGTCGCCTCGAAGGAGGAGTCTGCCGCCTGCGTGTGGCCGCGGGACCGGTTTCGGGACGAAAGGCACGATTTCGAGGACGAGAGGCCCGTCACGAAGGACGGACTGGCGGGCGGTTCGGTGCGGCCCTGTCCCCCTCAGGCCCCGCCGAGTCGGTTCCCGACCTTCCGGATGGCGCCTGTCCAGAGCTCCGCTTCGCGTGGTGTGAGCCGGGCGCGCAGCAGCGGGGAGAGGAGCTCGAGGAGGACGGCGTCGTCGGCGCGTCCGAGGAATCCCGAGGCGGATAGGGTGGACGCCAGCTCCTCGCGGAGCCGACGCAGGGCGGAGGCCCCGGCAGGGGCCGGCACCGCGGCAGCTCCGGCCCGCGGCGCGGCGCCACCGGCCGCCAGGAGCGCGAGAGAGCTCGCCACGGCCTGCGCGAGGTTCAGGACGGGGAAGCCGGGGCGCGTGGGGATGGCGAGCCGTCCCGCGGCACGGCGCACCTCCCCGGTCGTCAGGCCCGAACGCTCGGGACCGAACGCGAGGACGACGCGTCCCTGTCGCGCCGTCCGGCGCGCCGAGGCCCACGTCCAGGCGGGAGGGAGGCCCCGGGCGTTCCTCCCCCGAAGCGACGAGAGCGCCAGGAGCACGGACGCCCCCTCCTCCGCCTCTTCCCACGAGGAGAGGCGTGGTGCCGTATCGAGGAGGTCCTCGGCCCCGGAGGCGAAGGCCCGGGCGTCTTCGTGCGCGGCGTCGGCCCGCGGGTCGAGGAGGAGAAGTCCCGCGCCGAACGCCTTGCAGGCGCGCGCGGCCGAACCGAGGTTTCCGGGGCTGTGGGTCCTCGCGAGGAGGATGTCGACGCTCACGGCCGCATCATCTTCCAAAGGAGAGGGCGGCTCGTCCAGAATGCCCGGCATGGCACGTGAAAGAACCGAAGGGGAGCAGAAGGCGGTCGAGACGATTCTCAGAGCCCTCGCCCACAACCTCCAGCGCCTCCAGGAAGAGGCGGAAATGCAGGCGCTCAGGGGCGAGGTCGACCCCGGCGTGCAGAAGGGTCTGGCGATGGCCCTGCGCGAGACGAACAACATGCTCCCGCGCCGAAAAAGGGTGAAGTGAGCGGAGCGGGTTGCGGCATGAGCGAGGTGACGAAGAAGATCGACGCGGCGGCCGCGGATCCGGACGTTCCCCACGCCGGGGGCGTGGAGGAGCTCGTCCCGCTCGACCCGGACCACCCGGGCTTCAAGGACGAGGTCTACCGGGCCCGGCGTAACGCCATCGCGCGCCTCGCTCTCGAGTACCGCGAGGGGGACCCGCTGCCGCACGCGGAGTACACCGAGGAGGAGCACGCCGTCTGGCGGACGGTGTGGGCCCACCTTTCCCCGCTCCACGAGAGGTCCGCGTGCAGGGAGTGGAAGGAGAGCTCCGCGGCGCTCGCCCTCGACCGCGGCCGGGTGCCACAGCTCGCCGAGGTGAACGAGGCGCTCCAGCGGGGCGCTGGCTTCCGGATGCTCCCGGTGGCCGGCCTCGTCTCGGGGCGGATGTTCCTCGGAATGATGGGGAAGGGGGTCTTCCTCTCGACCCAGTACATGCGCCACCACTCGGTGCCGCTCTACACGCCCGAGCCCGACGTCGTCCACGAGCTCGTGGGGCACGCGGCGAGCCTGTTCCACCCCGGGATCGTGATGCTCTCCCGCCGTTTCGGAGAGGCGGCGTGGCGCGTCGACGACGCCGCGCTGAAGCGCCTCGAGTACCTCTACTGGTACACGCTCGAGTTCGGCCTCGTGGAGGAGGACGGAGTGCGCAAGGCTTGCGGGGCGGGGCTCCTCTCGTCGTTCGGCGAGCTGGGAGACTTCGAGACGCACGCCGAGATCCGCCCGCTCGACTGCGACGAGGCGGCCTCGATCCCCTACGACCCGACCCGGTACCAGAAGATCCTCTTCGTCTCGCCCTCCTTCGAGCGGATGGTGGAGGACGTCTCCGCCTGGCTCGAGCGGCAGTGACGGGCGATCGATGCCGCGCCTGATCGACCTCTCGCCGCCGCTTTCGTCCCGTCTGGCCGTCTGGCCGGGGGACGTGGCGTTCTCGAGGGCCGTGACGTCGCACCCGGACGGGACGACCTTCTCCTCGATCGCGACGACGCTCCACGTCGGCTCCCACGCCGACGCCCCGCTGCACATGGTGCCCGGGGCCCCCTCGATCGACGCGGTCCCGCTCGAGACCTGGATCGGGCCGTGCCAGGTCGTCGAGGCGCGCGTCGGGCCGCGGGGGCGCGTCCGTCTCGAAGACCTCGCGGCGCCGCCGGCGGCGCCGCGGCTTCTCGTGAAGACGGGGACGTTCCCCGACCGCGAGCGGTTCTCGGGCGACTTCGCGGGGCTGGCCGCGTCGCTCGCCGGGGAGCTGGCCGACCGGGGCGTCGTTCTCGTCGGGATCGACACGCCGTCCGTCGACCCGTACCAGGACGAGGCGTTCGAGGCCCATCGGGCGCTCGTCGGTGCCGGCATCGCCTGGCTCGAGGGGCTCGTTCTCGCGCACGTCCCGCCGGGCCTGTACGACCTCGTCGCGCTGCCGCTCCGGATCGAGGGGGGCGACGGCTCCCCGGTGCGCGCCGTCCTCGTCGCGCCCTGAGGCTCCCGGGTCTTTCCGCCACGGCGCCGAAAAGCTGCGAAGATAAGGGGTTGGGCATGCGACGTGTCGACAGCCTGAAGCGCCAGATGCTGCGCGACGCCGTCCGGGAGAACCTGGAGGTGATCGAGGGCCGTGCCCCGGCAGGCCTCCGGAGGGGGGGGCGGTGGGCGCGGGCCGCCGTCCGCGCCGTGGCGCTGGTGGGCGTTCCGCTCGCCCTCTTCGCCTCGATCAACGCCTTCTCAGGCGGCGGAGCCACCTCGCCGGAGGTCGTCGTCGTCCCGCAGCGGACGATCGTTCCGTCCGCGGCGGAGCCGGGCCTGGAAGCCGTCTCCTGGCCCGCACCGAAGTCGATCGACCCGACGCTCTTCCACCTCGACGTGAAGACGATCGTCCTCGACGCCGGGCACGGAGGGACGGACCCCGGCGCCCTGACCGCCGACGGCCTGCCCGAGAAGGAGATCGCGCTCGACGTCGCCGAGCGGTTGCGGGCCAAGCTTCGCGGCGGCCTCTTCCGCGTCGTCATGACGCGGGAGGGCGACGAGACCGTCTCGCTGCGGGAACGGGCCCGGCGGGCCCGGGAAGCCGGCGGGGACGTCCTCGTCTCGATCCACCTGAACTCGATCCCGCGCGCCGGCGAGGGCGGCATCGAGACGTACTTCCTCGGCCCGACCGACGACCCGGCGATCCGGCAGCTCGCGAGCGCCGAGAATCGCTCGTCGGGCTATTCTCTTTCCGATTTCAGGGGACTTCTGGAAGGGGTCTACGTGGACGTGCGCCAGGCGGAGTCGAGGAAGCTCGCGGAGTCGGTCCAGGGCGAGCTGGTCGCGTCGCTCCGCAAGATCACACCCGGGGTCGGAGACCGGGGCGTCAAGAGCGCCCCGTTCGTCGTCCTCATCGCTTCCGAGATGCCTGGAATCCTCGCGGAGGTCTCCTGCGTCTCGCACGCGGAGGAGGCGCGACTCCTGCGGGACGAGGCGTTCCGGGAGACCATTGCCGATGCGCTCGCGCGGGGGGTGCGCGCCTGGGCGGACGCACGAAACCTCGCGGGAGCGGGAAGGAGCGGGAACGGATGAGCGGGAAGAAGGACGTCTTCCACGTCGGGATCGACCTCGGCACGTCGCGCAGCGCGATCGCCGCCTCGAACGGGGAGCACCACGTGGTGGAGAGCTACGTCGGCTGGCCGGTGGACATGGTGGCGCGCAAGGTCGTCAAGAAGGCGGTCCTCTTCGGGCACGAGGCCCTCGAGAACCGGCCGATGCTCGACCTCCACCGCCCGCTGGAGCGGGGCCTCATCAAGGAAGGCTCGCCCAAGGCCGAGGCCGCCGTGCGGGAGCTCCTCGCACACCTCATCGAGAGGGCGGGCGGGGCCGGCAAGACCGTCCACGCGGTCGTCGGTGTCCCGGCCGAAGCGATGCGCGTCTCGCGCCAGCACCTCCGGAACGCCGTAAAGGGGGTGGCCGACAGCCTGCTCCTGGTCTCGGAGCCGTTCGCGGTCGCCTACGGCATGGACGCTCTCCTCCACACGATGATCATCGACATCGGAGCCGGGACGAGCGACTTCTGCGTCATGAACGGCCGCTACCCGACCGACGACGACCAGCGGACCCTCACCCACGCCGGCGACTCGGTCGACGAGCAGCTCGTCCTGCAGATCCGGGCGCGCCACCCCGAGGCGAATTTCTCGATCCACATGGTGCGCGACTGGAAGGAGAAGCACAGCTTCGTCGGCGAGCCGAAGGGGCCCGTCGTCGTCGAGGCGCCGGTCCGCGGCAAGCCGACGAGCCTCGAGATCACCGCCGAGATGAGGAAGGCGTGCGAGAGCCTCGTGGGGCCGCTCGCGGAGACGATGCTCGACCTCCTTTCGCGCGTCGACCCGGAGTACCAGCAGCGCGTGAGGAACAATATCGTCCTGGCGGGCGGCGGGTCGCAGATTCCCGGTCTCGCCGCCGCGCTCGAGCGGACGCTCGAGGACGTGGGGGGGGGAAAGGTCCGGGCCGTGGAAGACCCGGTCTTCGCCGGCGCCAACGGCTCCCTGGCCATCGCGGCGGACGCCCCCGAGGGCGACTGGGAGCGTCTCGCGGGATGAGCGGAGAAGACCTCACCGCCTCGCGCGTGAGGCGCATGCTCCCGTCGGTCTCCGAGGTCCTGAAGGCGCTGACCGCCCGTGCACCGATCGAGCCGGAGATCGCCTTTCGCGCGGCCCGGGAAGTCTGCGCCGAGGAGCTGAAGCGGATCCGCGACGCGGGAGGCGAGAGCATTCCGCTGGAAGACCTCGTTCAGCGCGCCTTCCTTCGGGCGACGGGCGCCGACCTGAACATCCCCGCGGTCGCGGCTTCCCCGCCACCCCCGTTCGTGAACCCGCCTCCTCCGATCCCCGCGTCGGCGGCGGATGCGCCGGTTCAGGGCGGTCCGCAGGACGTCGAGGACCCCTTCAGCGAGACGACGGGCGCCATGGACCTGCGCTGGGATCGCGACGCGCGAGAGCCTTTCACCGAGCCGGCGGTCCCCGTCGCATCCCTCGCGAGCGGACTTCCGAAGGCGTTCGAGCCGACGGAAGAGATTCCGCCGATCTCCTTCCCGGCCGAAACGGAGCCGTACCGGGAGGAACGCCCGGAGATTCCGGTCCGGTTCGGGCTGCCCTCCGAAGATGCCCCGGATGTCGCCGGACGGGAACCGGTGCCGGCCTCGATGGCGGAGGCGGTGATGGAGCCGGAGCCGGCGATGCCGGCGTTTTCGGCCATGGAGAGCGTTGCGGATGAAGGTCCCGGAAACGAGACCCTCGCGCGCCTGTCGCGGGAGGCCGAGGCGTTCGACCTCAATGCCGTGTTTCCGAAGGGCGCGGCGCCCGGCACCGTCCCGTTCGCCCTCCCGCCGACGGACCCTGAAGAGAGCCGGGCGGAAAGCCCGGAGCCGACGCCGTTCGAGGACGACGAAGACACCGTCCTGACGATTCCGCGCACGGGCCGGTCCGGTCGGCGCGAGGACGAGGGCGGGCCGCGCTTCGGGCTCGTCCTCGGGATCATTGCGGGTCTCGTCGCGCTGGCCGGCCTCGGCTACCTCCTCGTCGGGCTCTGGGTCGAGCGGGACGCGACCCCGCCGCCGGTGGCGGTGGCGAGGCCGAAGGCGACCTCGTCGCCCATTCCCGGGCCGGCAGGACCGGTTGCCGGGGCGGCCGGAGGGAGCGAGGCGCCCGCCTCCTCTTCCATTGTCGAGGGGGCAACCCCCTCCGCGCCCGAGACTGCGGTTCCCTCCGTCCCCGCGAACCCTGGCGGAACGGGCGCCGCTGCGGCGGGAGCGGTCCTCGCGGCGCCGAGCCCCTCTCCCGTGTCGACGGTCGTGCCGACCGCCGTTCCCTCGCCGGTCGCGAGGGTCGTCCCCACCCCGGTCCAGGGTGTCGCTCCTGCCCCGGCTCCGGTGTCGATTGCCCCGGTCCCACCGGCGCCCGCGGCCGTGACCGCCCGACAGAGCCGCGACGGGCTCGTCGTGACGAAGGACCGGGCCGGGCAACCGCAGGTCTTCTCGATCCACTTCACCTCGTACAAGGACCGTGCGTCCGCGGAGCGCGACCTGAAGCGGATACAGGGTCTCGTCGGGCGCGAAGGCTACGTCGCCGAGGTCGACCTCGGAGCGAAGGGCGTGTGGCAGCGCGTCATGATCGGGACGTTCTCGACCGCCGAGGACGCCAAGGCCGTGCGCGAGGAGCTCCTGGCGAAGGGGACGCGCGACATGGGCTGGGTCTATCGCGTCGTCGGGCCGGAGGGGCCGGACCGCCGCTGAGGACGAATGCGGGTGCGGCCTCTCCGGGTGCCCACCCGCGCGAGGCGGCGACGAGCTACGGGTTCGTCTGCCAGAGCTCGAGCGACGTCGGCAGGACGCGAACGTCGAGCTTCAGGAGGCCGACGATCGCCTGCGCGACGTCCTCGGGGCGGATCGCTTTCGCCGCGTCCTTCAGGAAATCTCCCCGGCGGGCCATGTCCGTGGCGACGGTCGAGGGGAGGATGCAGGTGACGCGGACGTCGTGCCCGCGGACGTCCTGCAGCATCGCCTCGCTCAGGCCGGCCAGGCCGAACTTGGAAGCGCAGTAGGCGGATCCCCCGGCGAAGCCCCGGCGGGCCGCAGTCGACGCGACGTTGACGACGTGGCCCCGGCGGCGGCTCTTCATTCCCGGCAGGATCGCGCGGGCCAGGAGGAACGGCCCCCGCAGGTTCACGGCGATCGTGTGGTCGAAGACCAGGGCGTCGAGCCGGTCGACCGGGCCGTGCGTGTAGACGCCGGCGTTGTTGACGAGGACGTCGATGGGGCCGAGCTGTTGCTCGGCGGCCGCGACACAGCGCGAGACGCTCCCCTCGTCGGAGACGTCGCCCGGCAGGACGGCGCTTCTCACGCCGAGGGCGTTCACTTCCTTCTCGACGGCGAGGAGGTGCGCGCCCGTCAGCCCCATGAGAGCGACGTGGGCCCCTTCCCCTGCGAGCGCGAGGGCGACGGCCCGACCGATGCCGCGGCCGGCGCCGGTGACGAGGGCGACGGAATCCCTGAGCTCCATCGGAGTCCTCCGCGGACGATCTTATCCGGTCGCCGGGCCGCTGGATGCAAGGTAGAGAATGCGGGGCCGTTGCGACGGGGGCTGACCTGCGCCATGCTGCCTCGAATGGTCCGGCGGCTGAGCGCGTTCGTTCTCGTGGCCCTCGCGGCGGCTCTCGTGGTCCTGCCGGCCCGCGGACAGGTGGTGGACGTCCTTCGGGTCGAACGGCTGCCGGCGAGTCTGGCCGGGACCTGGGAGTTCGCGCTCGGGGACCCGCCGGGCGGCGTCGCCGAGCTGGACGCACTGCCGTTCCGGCCCATTCCGGTCCCCGGCACCTGGCAGAGGGGGGGCGTCCCGGGGCACGGCACCGGCTGGTACCGGGTCACGTTCGACCTCGATCCGTCGCTGGCGATCGTCCCGCTCGCCTTCGCCTGCCCGCAGATCCGGGACGCGGACGAGGTGTTCCTGGACGGTCAGCCGATCGGGCGGACGGGGGAGTTCCCGCCCGACTACGACAAGGGGACCGTCGTCGAGCGGATCTACGAGCTCCCCCCGTCGAGGACGGCGATTCCCGGCCGCCACACGCTCGCGGTGAGGATCTACAACGCCGGCCCGAGGGGAGGCGGGATCACAGGCGAGCCGCGCATCGACTCCGTCTCGAGAGCCTTCCACGCCCGGGCGTTCCGTGAAGCCCCCCGGGCCTTCCTCGCGGCGGCCTTCGCGGCGCTCGGCCTCTTCTCGCTCTTCTTCTTCCTGCGCGACCGCGGGCAGGCCGACTTCCTCTACTTCTTCCTCACGACGACCGGAACGGCCATCTTCATCATCTCCTGGCTCTCCTTCTGGGCGGTCTCCGGGCTGCCGCTGACGTTCCTGTTCCGCGTCGGGCACGCCGGGATGTTCGCTGTCCCCGCCATGACGCTCCTGCTGTACCTGAAGTTCTTCGAACGGCCCGTCGCGCGAGGCCACGTCGCCCTCCTCTCCGCGCAGGGAGCGGGAGCCGTGGCGTGTCTTCTCTGGCCGCGTGCCGACGACCTCTACTACCTCCTCCCGCTGGCCTTCGTTCTGGGGGCGATCGCCGCTGCCGACGTCGTCATCCACCTCGCCGTTGCGGCCCGGCGGCGTGCCCCGCATGCACGGCTCGTCCTCGCCGCCACCGTCCCGGCCGCCGCCGCGGCCGTTTTCGACGGCGCGGGCGTCCTGGGCCTCGGAGTCGGCAGCTCGGTCGACTTCGCGCTCTCGGGACCGGCCTGCTTCGTCCTGATGAGCTGTTTCCTCGCCGCGATGGCCGACCGGCTGGCGCGGCTGCGACTGGCCGCCTCGACGGACCCGCTCACCGGGCTCGCGAACCGTGCCGTCCTGTTCGACCGGCTCAGCCTCGAGATAGCGCGCGCCCGCCGGCACGCGCACCCGGTGGCGCTCGGCATACTCGACCTCGACTCCTTCAAGCTCTTCAACGACCGCTACGGCCACGTGGCCGGGGATCGCCTCCTCGTCGCCGTCAGCCGGGCTCTCCTGGAGTCGATCCGCGACACCGATCTGGCCGCCCGCTTCGGCGGGGACGAGTTCGTCGTCCTCCTGCCGGAGGCCGACGCGACCCAGGCCGTGACCTGCCTGGAGCGGATCCGGCTTCGCATCGAGCGGGCGAGGGTTGCGGGAGCGGAGGAGGGCGACACCGCTTCGGCCGGGATCTCCGTTTTCGATCCGACCGTCCGGTCGAGCGTCTCGGTCTCGGCCTGGCTGCGGCAGGCCGATGCCGCCCTCTACGCTGCGAAGGCCGCCGGGCGCAACCGCGTCCTCGTTGCGCACGGAGCCCCGCCGGCCGCCTCGTCCGTGGGCAGCTCGGAGATCCGCGCCGCACCGGTGCGCCGCGCTCCCGGCACGTCCGACTGAGGCCGAGCGTGCCGTCCGCCGATTCCCGCCCCCCGCTCGAAGGTGGAGTGCGTGTCCCGCGAGTCCTGCTCGACGACGGATCGGTCCTCGCCCTCGACAAGCCCTCTGGCGTCTCGATGGCGACGTCGAGCCGGCCGGACAGGTCCGAGCCGGACGTCGTGTCCCGCATCCTCGAGGCGTGCGGCCTCGCCGTTCCGCCGGTCCTCCCGCTCCTCGTCCACCGGCTCGACGAGGGGACGTCGGGCGTCGTCCTGCTGGCCCGGGACGCCGCCACGCACCGGCGCCTCTCGATGGCCTTCCAGGAGCGCGCCGCACGCAAGACGTACCGCGCGCTCGTGTGGGGGCACCCCGTCCCCTCGCGGGGCCTCGCCGACGCGCCGCTCGGGCGGGACCCGAAGGACGGCCGGAAGATGGCGGTGCGTGAGAGCGGGAAGCCGGCGGTCACCCGCTGGACGACGCTTCGGCGCTACCCGTCGGTCGCTGATCTCGAGCTGGCGCCGGAGACGGGGAGGACCCACCAGATCCGCGTCCACCTCGCGGCGAAGGGCCATCCCATCGTCGGCGACGACTTCTACGGAGGAGCCACCCGTTGGCGCGGGGTGCGCGATCCGGTCGCGCGCAGCGCCTTCGCCGGCGTCGCGCACCCGCTCCTTCACGCCGCCCGCGTCGTCGTCGCCTCGCTGGGCATAGACGTCGAAGCGCCGCTTCCGACCGAGTACTGCGGGCTCCTGGCGCTGCTGGAGCGTTGAGGCCGAACGCGGGATACGGCGGCTACTCGTACCGGAGCGCCTCGATCGGGTCGATCGAAGCGGCGCGCAGCGCAGGGTAGAAGCCCGAGAGGAGGCCGACGGCGCCGGAGACCCCGGTCGAGAGGAGGAGCGACCAGGCGGTGACGACGGTTGGCCAGCCCGCGGAGGCTGCGACGATTTTCGCGATCGCAACGCCCAGGACGACACCGAGGATCCCGCCGAGGGCGCTCAGGGCGAACGCCTCGACGACGAACTGGACGAGGACGTCCTGGCGCCGCGCCCCGATCGCGCGCCGGATCCCGATCTCGCGCGTCCGCTCCAGGACCGTGGCGAGCATGATGTTCATGATCCCGATGCCGCCGACGAGGAGCGAGATCCCGGCGATGCACCCCATGACGACGTTGAAGAGCCGCTGCGTTCTCTGGCTCTGCGCGAGGAGCGCCTCCGGGACGACGATCTCGAAGTCGGCCGCGCCGCCGTGGAGACGGTCGAGGAGGGCGGACGCGAGCAGTGCGGCCTCGGACGGAGAGGTCCCGTCCTCGAGCTTCACGACGAGCTCGGAGAGGGGCGACTCGAGCGGGTCGCGGTCCAGCTTGCGAAGAACCGTCGTGTAGGGGACGAGGACCTCGTGGGCGGTGGAGCCGACGGGGACCCCCTGGAACGAGTCGCCACCGGACCCGGAGGGCTCGAGGACCCCGACGACGGTGAACCAGACGTCGTTCACCTTCAGCTCACGGCCGAGGGCGGGCTCCCAGCCGAAGAGGTCCCGCCGCGCGCCGTCGCCGAGGACGCAGACCTGGGCGTGGCGCTCCTCGTCGGACTTCGCCAGGAAGCGCCCCGCGGCCAGCGGGAGGGAGACGAGGTCGGCGTGCCGGAAGGAGACGCCGGAGACCTTCGCCTCGCTCTTCCCCCCGCGAGCCCTCACGCTCCAGGGATTCACCTTCACGCGCGGGCCGGTGAAGGCGACCCCGGGAACCGCCTCCTCGATCCCCGCCGCGTCCCGGAGGGACACGCCGATCGACTTCTTCCGGACTTCCTGCAACTCGTCTGCCCGGTACTCCTTCGCCCTCACGAGGAGGTTCGAGATCCCCATCCGGCGGATCATCTCGAGCGCCTGGCGCTCGGCGCCCGCGCCGATGGAGAGCATCGCGATGACCGCGCCGACGCCGAAGATCATCCCGAGCATCGTCAGGATCGAGCGGAGCTTGTGGGCCGCGAGGCTCTCCAGCGCACGCAGCAGGGATTCGCGGAAACTCACGAAGCCCCTCCGACGGGAGACCCCGGCGCGGGGGCGGGAGCCGCGAGGCCGGCCTCCGGGTCGACGAGGGCGATGACGTCGCCTTCCACGAGACCCGATGCGATCGCGACCCGTCCGAGGGCGGCCGCGCCCAGGGTCACGGGAACCGGCGAGAAGGCCCCCTTCGAGCGGCGGTAGACGACGACGCCGCCGCTGCGCTCGAAGACGGCGTGGCGCGGGACGACGAGGGCCTCTTCGACGCCGCCGAGGTCGAGCGTCGCGGCGACCCGCTCTCCCGGCTTCATGCGAACCGGGTCCGTGGAGGAGAGGGAGAGGACGGCGCCGAAGTACTGGATGGGGACGTTTCTGAGGCGCGGCCGGGCGAGGGAGTCGACCGTCTTCACCGTCGCGGGAAGGGTCGAACCCGCGTGGGCCTCGAGGGAAACGGTGGCGGGACGGCCGGGGGCGAGCCCGCCGGCGTCGGCTTCGAGGACCCAGATCTCGGCTTCGAGCCGCGACAGGTCGGGGATCTCGGCGAGTGTCTGGGAACTCCAGACGACCTGCCCCACCTGCGGCAGCTCGCCGCGCCAGTTTCGCTTCAGGACCACGATGCCGTCGTGAGGGGCTTTCAGCTCGAGGGCCGCCAGCTCGCGCTCGGCCTTGTCGATCTTCAGCTGGGCCTTCTTTCCTTCGAGGGCGACGAGGTCGCGGCTCGTTCGCGCGAGCCCGACCCGTTCGCTCCGCGAAGAAGTGGCGTGCTTCTCCTTCTGCGTGGCGAGGCCGACATCGATGTCGGCTTCGATGATCTCCTGGCGCGAGAAGAGCTCCGGGTCCCGGCTCTGGAACGTCTCGGCGGTCGTCCGCTCGCGCCGCGCCTGTTCGGCGTCGCGTCCGAGGTTCGCGACGATCGCACCCGACTCGGCGCTCTCCTTCTCGCCGCGGTAGTCGGCCGTCGCACGCGCCGCGCGGCCGTCGGCGAGGAGCTTGACGGTACCGGAGGGGTCGAGGCGGATCACGACGTCGCCCGCCTTCACCGGGCTGCCATCCTCGATCATCCAGCCGATCTTCAGGCTCACGTCGTTCCCCGGAACGCGCACCGGGGTCGCCTCCACGGCCTTGAGGACGCCTTCGGCCAGCACGGTCCGGGCGAGGGGCACCTTCTTCACGACGAAGGTCGGGACGACTACCGCCCGCCCCGGCCGCAGGAAGGCGGCCCCGAGGGCGAGCGCGGCGAGAACCACTGCAGTGAGGCTGCCGACGAGCCAGCGCCTCACGAGGACGTCCCTTTTGGCGAGGGGCGTGGGATGCGAAGGACGGAGTCTCCCTCGGCGAGGCCGGAAAGGATCTCCACCCACTCTTCGTTTCGCCGTCCGACGGTCACCCGGACCTGGCGGGCTCCGCGCCCGCGAGGGACCCAGACGAACGGACCCGCCTCGGTCGGAACGACGGAGTCGGGCGGGACCGTCAGGGCGCCTGCGACCCGCCCGGTTTCGACCCGCCCCCGAACCCGCATCCCGGGCTTCATCTTCCCGGGATCGATCTGTTCGAGGGCCACGGAGAGCCGGGCGACCTTCAGGGGAACCTGTGGCGAGGCCCGCTGCACCGTCCGCTGCATCGTCCGGACCCTTCCGCGGACCTCGGTATCGGGATGGGCGTCGAGGCGCAGCGAGACCGTCGCTCCCTCCCGGACGAGCCCGGCGTCGGCCTCGTCGACCTCGCCCTGGACCCCGAGGCGGGACAGGTCGGGGACCTCCAGGATCTTCTCGCCGAACCAGCACCGGTCCCCGACCTTCTTCTTGTCACCGTTCCAGCTCGGGAAGTAGAGCACCGTCCCGGAGCGCGGGGAGGGAATCGTCATCTTCTCGATCGTCGTGACGATCTCGGAGGTTCGGAGGGCGGCGCGGCGAAGGCGGCCCTCGAGGACCGACAGCTCGGCAGTGGCGGCGCGCTCGGCGGCCTCGAGCCGGCGAGTCACCGAGGTGGCCTCGGCCTCGGCGAGAGCGAGATCGAGGCGGGCCTTGCGCAGCTCGATTGCGCCGGACACTTCCGCCGGGACGTCGACCTTCATGGCGGCCTTTGCACGGCGCGCCTCGACCTGCGCCTTCTCCAGCTCGAGGTCGCCGCGGGCGAGGGCGAGGCTGCGCCGGCGGCGATCGATCTCCTTGCCCGCCGACTCGGCCTCGGCCTTCTTCTCTTCGAGCTGCTGGCGCAGGCTCGTCGTGTCGAATCCGAGGACCGGCTGCCCCTTCTTCACCTCGGAACCTTCGGGCGCCAGGAACGAGATCCGGTAGTCCCAGACCTCGGGGAGCTTCACCGGGCCGATCGTCTCCGCGTCGAGCGCGGCGAGCTCGCCCTTGAGCTCGACCGAGAGGACGAGGTCGCGCCGCTCGGCCTTCACGCTTCGGGCGCCGGCGAGATCGGGCCCGGGGAATCGGTCCGGGAGCCGCCCGGGGGGCGCAGAGTCCGCGGCGGGCGGGACCTCGACGCGAACGGACATCCCGGGTCTCAGGCCCGAGAGGTCTCCGCCCGTCACGTCCACCGAGACGCGGAAGGCCATTCGTGGCGATCCCCTTCCGACGGGCTGGGCGACGGGGGCGATCGTCACGACGCGGGCCGGGAGGTACCGGTCGGGAAAGGAGTCGGCTACGACGGCGGCCGCGTCCCCCGGGCGGATCCGTCCGTCGTCGACGTCGAAGAGGAGGGCTTCGACCCGGAGCGTTGCGAGGTCGGGGATGCGCGCGAGGGTCATCCCGGGCCACAGGGTGTCGCCCGTCATGAGCTTCTTTCGTTCCCGAGGGTTCTCGGCCACGACGAAAACGCCTTCCTTCGGCGCCCGCAGCGTGAGGAGCGAGACGGCGGTCTCGAGCTTGTCGCGCTCGATCCCGGCCCTCTCGAAGGCGATGACCTTCGCGGCGCGATCCGCTCCGGCCCCGGTCCGGTACGAGAGGAGGTCTTCCTGCGCCTTCTCGAGCTCGGTCTCGGCCCGCTTCAGTGCGAGCTGCTTCTCCTCGTGGTCGCGCCGCGACGTCAGCTCCGCGGGGATCCCGGCGTCGATACGGGCCTTCTCGAGGTCGGTCGTTCGTGCCCTCACCCTCTGCGAGCGGGCGAGGATCGTCCCCTCGCGGTCGGCGTCGAAGCGCACCAGCTCCGTCTCGGCCTCGATGGCGGCGATCCGCTTCTGCTCGAGGTCGGACGTCAGCCCGGTTCCGTCGAACTCCGCCACCCTGTCTCCCGACGCGACGGCGGAGCCGTCCTCCTGAAGGAAGCGGAGCTGGAGCTCCCAGAGAGGGGTTTCCGGGACGAAGAGGTCCGCCGAGCGGACCGCGGCGAGCTCACCGGTGAGGAGAATCCGTCGGGCGTCTGCCTGCGCCGTCGCCGCCGGTCCCTTCGCCGGCGGGGAGCCCCCGTCGGCCGACGCCCCCCGGCATCCGGGGAAAACGCTCGCGGCGGCCAGCAGGAGAACCGCCGCGAGCGCGAGCCGGGAGAAGTGGCCCCGTTTCATGCCCGGCTGTTTTACGGGAGAGAGCGTCGAACCGTTGCGCCGCTCCGGTAGGATTGCCGGAATGAGAACGCGCGCTGCAGGGCTCCTTCTCCACCCGACGTCCCTTCCGGGCCGCTACGGCATCGGCGACCTCGGACCGGAGTGCGACGCCTTCCTCGACTGGGCGGCCTCGGCCGGCCAGACCGTCTGGCAGGTCCTGCCCCTCGGGCCGACGGGCTTCGGGAATTCGCCGTACGGCACGCTTTCGGCCTTCGCCGGCAACCCGATGCTCCTTTCGCCCGAGCTCCTCGTCGCCGACGGGCTCCTCCCGGGTGCGGCGCTCGAGCACGTCCCGGGGTTTCCGGAGCACCAGGTCGACTTCGAGCGGGTGATCGCGTGGAAGGACGGGCTCCTGCGCGAGGCGTGGAGGCGCTTCCGTTCGGACGGGCCCGGGCACCTGAGAGCGGAGCTGCAGGGGTTTGGCGAAGCGCCGGCCCAGAAGTACTGGCTGCCCGACTGGGCCCTCTTCATGGCTTTGAAGACGCGATACGGCGGAGCGGCGTTCCGGGAGTGGCCCGAGGAGCTTCGCCGCCGCCAGCCGGCGGCTCTCGCGCGCGTCGAACGCGAGCTGGCCGACGACGTCGCCTGGCACGTCTTCCTCCAGTTCCTCTTCTTCCGCCAGTGGGACCGCGTGAAGGAGGCGGCGCACGAGCGGGGAATCCGGATACTGGGCGACATCCCGATCTACGTCTCTCCCGACAGCGCCGACGTCTGGTCGCACCCCGAGATCTTCGAGCTGGACGAGGCGGGCGACCCGGTGCGCGTAGCGGGCGTCCCGCCCGACTACTTCAGCGCGACGGGACAGCTCTGGGGAAACCCGCTCTACCGATGGGACGTCCTCGAACGGGACGGCTTCCACTGGTGGGTCGAACGCCTCCGGGCGAACCTGCGCATGACGGAGCTTCTCCGCCTCGACCACTTCCGCGGCTTCGCGGGCTACTGGGCCGTGGCGGCTGGCGCAGAAACGGCCATCGACGGGACCTGGGAGCCCGGGCCTGGACGGAAGCTCTTCGACGCCCTCTCCGCCGAGCTCGGAGAGCTCGACCTCGTGGCCGAGGACCTCGGGAAGATCACGCCGGACGTCACGGCTCTCGTCGAGGCGCTCGACCTTCCTGGAATGAAGATCCTCCAGTTCGCCTTCGACGGAAACGACCAGGACTACCAGCCGCACAACCACGTCCCGAACGGCGTCGTCTACACCGGGACCCACGACAACGACACGACGCGGGGCTGGTGGGAGAAGGTCGACGACGCGACGCGCCACCGCGTCCGGGCCTACCTCGGCGGCGACGGCACCGACCCCATCGGTCTCCTCGTCCGGGCGGCCTACGCGTCCGTGGCCTTCCTCGCGGTTCTCCCCGTGCAGGACGTCTTCGGCCTCGGGAGCGAGGCGCGGATGAACACGCCGGGGCAGGGGTCCGACAACTGGGGCTGGCGGGCGCGCAAGTGGGACTTCAACCGCGATCGCGCCGGCTGGCTGCGGGAGCTGGCGACGCTGACGGGGCGCTTCCGGCCGCGGGAGGACGAGAAGGGAAACGGGAACGGAAACGGGAACGGCGACCGGGCCTGACACGCGGCGCTTCAGCCCCCGCCATCGCCGCTCCCGCCGCCACCGTCCGGGGGAGCCGCACCCGCTTCCTCGCTGCGCTTCCTCGCCCGCGACCGCACGGAGGGCCGCTTCTTCGCCTGCAGGCGGGTCTGCAGCCGGAAGTGCTCGACCGCCCGCCCGGGCTTGACGTCGTCTCCCCACCGCTGCCTCAGGTCGTGGAGGTGCCGTGCCGTGAAGAGGTAGAGGTCGGCCTCGGTCCTCCCCGCGAAGTCGCCGAGGATGCCACTGGCCCGGATCGTCTTCGTCATCGGCGCAAACAGCGTGTCGTACCAGGACCGGACCGCCTCCTCCCAGGAGACGTCGCGCGCGAGGTCGAGCCCGAGAAAGTACCTGTGGACGGCGACGTGCTCGAGCATCTCGGCGTAGTCGCCCGGGTGCGTCACGCGGAACTCGTCGGGCGACGAGGGGACGAGGCCGGTCGCCTCGAGGAAGTCGGCGAGCCCCTCCTTCTGCAGCACGTCCTCGGGTGAGGCGTCGGCGGAGAGCGGGACGGGAGTGAGGAACTCCAGGACGTGTGCCTCGATCGAAGGCGCGCCCAGGGAGCGCGCCACCGAGATCCGATGGTGGCCGTCGACCGCGAAGTAGGCATCGCCCACCTGGTAGAGCTCGACGCTCGGGAACCCGGTTGCTCCGACCGCGAGGTCGCGGACGTCTTCCCAGCGCTCCCGCAGCGACTCGGACCTGGGGAGGAACGCCCGGTTGAACTCGCCGCGACGGCCGAACGTCCCGACGATCTGAACGAGCGGGACGTCCCGCGTCCCCCGGTCGACGACGCGCCGGAGCTTCAGCCGGTCGCGGACCTCCTCGAACGGCAGGAGGTCCCGCGGGCGCTGGCGGACGAGGGCCAGGAGGTCCTGCATGACGGCGCCGAGGCGCGCGGCGTCGAAGCCGCTCACGAGGCCCCCCGTTCGATATCCTTCCCCCGGGCCGAAGCCCGGAGGTCTCCATGCGCTCTCTCCGACTCCTGTTCGCTCTTCCCATGGCCCTGGCGGCGCTCACCTGCGGGCACCGCTCGACGGCCGAGCGCGATGCCGTACCGGTTCCGCCACGGTCCCCGGCGACCACGTGGAACCACTCCTGGGCGCACGGGGCCGTGTTCTACGAGGTCTTCGTACGGAGCTTCCAGGACTCGGACGGGGACGGAAAAGGCGACCTCGACGGCCTGATCTCCCGCCTCGATTTCCTCAACGACGGCAAGCCGGAGACGACGACGGACCTGGGCGTCGACGCCCTCTGGCTCATGCCGGTTTTCGAGTCCCCCAGCTATCACGGCTACGACACCACCGACTACGGAAGAATCGACCCGGACTATGGCACGAACGCCGACTTCCTGAGGCTCCTCGACGAGGCGCACCGTCGAGGGATCCGGGTCATCGTCGACTTCGTCGTCAACCACAGCGGTGCCGGGCACCCCTGGTTCGTCTCCGCCGCCTCCTCGCCGGCGTCGCCCCATCGGGACTTCTACGTCTGGAGCCCGACGGACCCGGGCTGGAAGCAGCCGTGGGGCGGAAACACCGGTACCTGGCACCGGAGCGGCGACGCGTACTACTACGGGGTCTTCTGGGGAGGCATGCCCGACCTCAACTGGCGCTCTCCGGCCCTTCGCGAAGAGTTGAAGAAGATCGCCTCCCTCTGGCTCGAGCGGGGCGTCGACGGCTTCCGCCTCGACGCGACGCGGTATCTCGTCGAGACCGGCGGCGGTCCGGGGCAGGCCGACACGCCCGAGACGCACGCGGCACTGAAGGAGTTCGCCGCGCACGTGCGGCGGGTCAAGCCCGGGGCGCTCCTCGTCGGCGAGAACTGGGCCGACACGAAGATCATCGCGAGCTACTACGGCGCTCCCTCCGTTCCCGGAGGGGACGAGCTGCCGGCGAGCTTCAACTTTCCCCTCTCCGACCGGATCCTGCGGGGCGTGGAGGAGGGCAATGCCACGCTGATCGCCAGCAAGCTCGACGAGGCGCAGAAGGCCTATCCGAAGGGAGCCCTCGACGCGCCCTTCCTGACGAACCACGACCAGGTCCGTCTCGCCACGCAGCTCGGGAGAAAACAGGGACGCCTTCGCAACGCGGCGGCGATCCTCCTCACGCTTCCCGGCGCGCCGTTTCTCTACTACGGCGAAGAGGTCGGAATCGAGAACGGCCCGACCGGAGGCGACGAGTCGAAGCGGACGCCGATGCCCTGGGACGCCTCTCCCGGCGGAGGCTTCACGACGGGGGCGCCGTGGTTCGGATTCGCTCCCGGCCGCGAGGCGGCGAACGTCGCGACGCAGACGAACGATCCGGCATCCCTCCTCTCTCACTATCGGAACCTGATCCGGGCGCGCAAGGGCTCGCCGGCGCTCGTGAGGGGCGACCTCGAGCTCCTCACTCCGGTGACCGGCTCCGCGTCCGCCCTGGCCTTTCTCCGGAAGACCCCCGGGGAGACCGTTCTCGTCGTCCACAACGTCACGGACGGGTTCGTCTCGGCGGGGCCGTACCCGGTGAACGGGACCTCGTTCGAGAGGGTCTTTGCGGACGGTGCGGCCGGCGACCCGAGCGGGGGCCCGGGTGCGATTCGCGTGAACCTCCTCGGGCGCGGCACGGGCGTCTGGCGGGTGCGGTAGGGCCCGCGCCCGTCCGGGCTACGGACTCCTCGTGTCCGGTCGCGATGCGCTCGCGTTCCCTGCGAATCGAGTGGGACTGAGAGAGACTGCGCGCGCATGGCGCGCATCGTCATCGGAGTCGGGAACGACCTTCGCGGGGACGACGCGGCAGGGTGGGAGACGGTCCGACGCCTCGACTCCTCTCCTCGGCTCATCCTCCACGAGCACGGAGGCGACGCCCCCGGCCTGATCGGGCTCTGGGGTCCGGACGACGACGTCGTCGTCGTCGACGCCGTCGTCTCGAGCGACCCGTCCGGTACGATCGTCGAGATCGACGCCCTCGCCGCGCCCCTCCCCGCCGACGTGAGCTGGGCGACGACCCACGGCGCCGGAGTGGCCGAGGGGATCGAGCTCGCGCGGGCGCTCGGCCTGCTCCCACGGAGCCTCCTGGTGGTGGGGATCTCGGCGAAGCAGTTCGAGCTCGGAGCGCCGATGACCGCGGAAGTCGAGCGGGCCGTCCAGGACGTCGTCCGAAAGCTCTCGGAGTAGTACGAGAATGGGGGCCGGGAGGTGCGCAGATGACCGACCTTCAGCTGACCTGGTTCCTCCTGGTTGGCGTTCTCTTCGTCGGCTATTCGATTCTCGACGGAATCGACTGCGGCGCAGGAACGCTGCTGCTGGCACGGGGGCACAGCGACGGGGAGCGCCGCCTGGCTGTCGGCTCGATCGGCCCCGCGACGTTCGGGAACGAGTTCTGGCTCGTCGCCGGAGTGGCGGCTCTTTTCACGGCGTTCCCGCCGGTTCGAACGACCGTGCTCGCGGCCTTCGCGCCGCTCCTGGCGGCACTCGTCCTCGTCCTCGTCCTGCGCGCTGCGGCCCTCGGTTCGGGGCGGACGTCAGAGGATGCTGAGCGGACGAAGTCCCGGGACGTCACCTTCGGCGTCCTGAGTGCCCTCGCTGCGTTCCTCCCCGGGCTGATTCTCGGGAACGTTCTTCGGGGCCTGCCTCTCGATTCACAGGGGAGCTACACCGGCACGCCCGGAGATCTCCTGAACCCCTTCGCGCTCGTCCTCGGACTCGACGCCGTCGTGCTCTTCGCGTTGCAGGGCGCCTGCTGGCTGAACCTGCGGGCAGGTTCCGGGCTCGAGGAGCGCTCGCAGGACGGTGTTCTGAAGGCCTGGGTGACCGTCGTGGCCGTGCACGGGGTCGCCGGGGTCCTTTCCCTCTGGGCCGCTCCACACCTCTGGAAGCCCTACCACCACCCCCTCACGTGGATCGCCCCGGTGGTGATGCTCGTCTCGCTCGTCGCCGTGCCTTTTCTCGTGAAGGGGGGGCTCGCAAAGGCGGCTCTCCTGGCGTCGTCGACGGTCATCGCCGCGCTCTGGGCGATCGTCGGGCAGGGGCTCTACCCCCGCCTCGTCCCCGCGCTCGGCGAGGTCGGCCACGGCCTGACCATCGCAAATTCGGCCGCGACACCGACTGTTCTCACGTCCCTGCTCCTCATCCTGATCGCGGCGCTCACCCTCGTCGCCGGCTACAGCGTCTTCGTCTTCGTACGGTTCCGGCGTCCCACGCACTGAGGTCGCGTTCGCGGGACGCCCCTCCCGGGCGCGAAGCGAGAGGCAGGTCCTCGGCCCTTTCCGGTCCCCACGGTCCCCAGAGTCATCCCTCGGTCGGGGCCTCTTCCTGCGTCGTCGCCTTCCGCCTCGCGAGCTTCCTGAGCGCGGCGAGCCCCTCGCAGTCCCAGCGGCCCTCCTCGTCCTTGGGGGTCTCGAGGATCTTCGGGACGCCGGTGAAGGCAGGCTCCGTCATCAGGTTCACGAAGCCCTTCTCGCCGATGGCGCCGTGGCCGATCCGCTCGTGGCGGTCGACGCGGCAGCCGCGCTCCTTCTTCGAGTCGTTGGCGTGGATGACCTTGACGAGACCGAGGCTGCAGGAGGCGTCGAGGGCGTCCAGCGTGGCGCGCCAGCCGTCCCTCGAGACGACGTCGTACCCGGCGGCGTGCACGTGGCAGGTGTCGAAGCAGAGGGCGAGGCGGGCCCGGCTGTCGGCGCGGGCGAGGATCGCTGCGAGGTGGGTGAAGTCGTGGCCGAGGCAGGCCCCCTGCCCGGCGGCCGTCTCGAGGAGGACGGTGGTCTTCGAGGAGGGTGTTCTCGCCGCCGCCTCGTCGAGGCCGCGGGCGATCCGGTCGAGCCCCGCCTCTTCGCCGTCGCCCCCGTGGGAGCCGGGATGGAGGACGAGGAAGGGGATGCCGTTCGCATCGCACCGCTCGATCTCGTCGACGAGCGCCTCGGCGGAGCGGGTGCGGACGACGGGATCGGGGGATGCGAGGTTGATGAGGTAGGCCGAGTGGGAGACGAGGGGAGCCAGACCCGCCTTCGCCGCGGCGTCCCGAAAGGCGGTCGCCTCGATCGGGTCGACGGGCTTGCCGGCCCACTGGTTCGAGTTCTTCGTGAAAACCTGGAGCGTCCGGCAACCGGCCTCGACGGCCCTCTCCACGGCGCGGACGAGACCGCCCGCCGCGCTCATGTGGGCACCGACGAGGGGGCCGGCGCCCGCGGGGCGTTTCGTCATGCCTCCCTCGACCGGGAGAGGCCCTTCTTGCGGAAGTGCTTCGTCAGGTTCTTCGAGAGGGCGACCTGCTTGGCGTAGTTGAGGCTGAAGACGGCCGCGGGAAACCCGCTGGCGAACAGGGGAACGGACATGAGCGAGAAGAAGATGTGCTGCGCCTTCTCGCGGGGCGTGTACTCGGGGTTCTTCAGGTCGGAGACCTGCCGGTAGTGCTTTCCGATGCTCCGGTAGACGTCGCCGAGGACCTTCGTGAAGCCCATCTCCGAGCCCCAGGAGAGGCACTCGCCGCGCCGGATCGATGCGAGGAACTCCTGCCAGGTCCGGCCGGGGGCCATCGTGAAGACCGAGGCCACCGGAGGGTAGGTGTGGGCGTCGGAGCCCCCCACGAGGGCGAGGCTTCCCCTCTTCTCCTTTGCCACGATCATCAGGTCCTCTACGAGAGCGTTGTGCTGGTAGGCCATCGAGCCGTTCTTCACCTCGAAAACGTCGAAGAGCGTGAGCATCGTCTCGAAGAAGACCTCGGGGGCCTGGCGCATCCGGTACGACTGGAAGAGGTGATTGGCGGAGTAGAGGAGGTTTTCGGCCCGGAGATAGTCGACGAGCTCGAAGATGCTCCGGCGCTTCCGGTCGATGACGGCGTGCTGCTGCCGGGTCAGGTCGAAGACGTTGATGTGGATTCGGTGGCCGGTCTTCGGGAACCAGGTCTCCACCTCGACCGAGACGAAGAAGTCGGCGAGATCGGGATGACGGTCCTGGAACCTCAGGCACCCCTCGACCGTGTCGTGGTCGGAGAAAGTGACGAAGTCCATTCCCCTGGCCTTCGCAAGGCGGTAGACCTCGTCCGGGTCGTTGTACGAGTCGTGGCTGTTGGCCGCCTTGAAGTACTTGAAAATGGACGCGTTGGTGTGGACGTGGAGGTCGGCCCTCGCCAGCGGGAGTGCGGGCGCCGCCGCCGGTTTGTGGGGCTTCGGTCCCCGGGAGTGTTCGGGCATGGAGACGGAGTCTCCCCGGCGGGGGAGCCCGGGTCAAGGCACGCCCCCTGCTAAAGTCCGGCGGAATGAGCGGCGTTCTGGCACGAATCCTCTACGCCCTCCTCCTCGCCGGAATCCTCGGCGTGGCGGCGTGGATCTCGTTCTCGAGGTTCGTCCTCGGCAAGGCGGAGGAGGTCCCCGACCTGACCGGGCGGTCGGTGGACGAGGCGACGGCGCAGGCGGCCGAGCGGGGCCTGCGCGTCGTCGTGGACCCGTCGCAGGAGGCGTTCGACGAGGAGATCGCCGTCCATCGCATCCGAGGCCAGAGTCCCGCGGCCGGAATGGCCGTCAAGGCGGGACAGGACCTTCGGGTTTTCCTCTCCCTGGGGCCCGAGATCGTCCGGCCCCCCGACCTCGCGGGCCTGACGGTCCGGACGGCGGCCCTCGCTCTTGCCCGGGAGGGGCTGAGGGAGGGGGCCGTCTCGGCCATCCGCCTCCCCGGGCCCCCTGGGGTCGTAGCGCAGGGAGTCGTCCCGGGAGCCTCCACCGAACCCGACACCCCGGTCGACGTTCTCGTGAACCGAGGCCCGGCGGACATCCTCTACGTCATGCCGGACCTGATCGGGCGCGACTTCGAGCGGGTTCGCCTGGCGTTCGAAGCGCGAGGGTTCCGCCTCGGCGGTGTCCGGGAGCAGGCCTACGAGGGGGCCGCCGCCGGGACGATCCTGAGGCAGTTCCCGCTCGCGGGCTCCGCCGTCGGCCTCAGGGATACCCTATCCTTCGTCGTCGCCTCGCCCGAGCCGCAGCCGGGCTGAATCCGGAGAAACAGATGTTCCAGCGAACCCTTCCCGTCATCGCCCTCCGCGCCGTCTTCGCTCTCGCCATCCTGGGTGGCGCGGCGTGCTCGTCCACGGACCCTTCGAGCGTGACCCGCGAGCTCCTGACGATGTCCAAGGAGGAGGCGTACGCCCGGGGAGAGGCGCTGGTTGCGAAACGCAAGTACGAGGTCGGGCGGCAGTACCTCCGTTTCGTGTCGGAGAACTACGCGAACGACGCTCTCGGCAAGCAGGCCGCACTGAGGCTGGCGGATTCGTTCTTCGAGGAGAAGTCGGTCCTCGGCTACGTGGAGGCGCAGTCGCGATTCAAGGACTTCCGGAGCAGGTATCCCTCCCACCCCCGCTCCGACTACGCCCTCTTCCGGCTCGCCCAGGTGTCGGACCGGCAGTCCGAGAGGCCCGACCGGGACCAGGCGAACACCCGCCTCGCCACCCAGAGCTACCGCGAGCTTCTCCAGAACTACCCGGCGTCGCCCTACGCGACCGAGGCCCGGGCGCGCTACAAGGCGATGCTCGACCTCCTGGCCGAGCACGAGTTTCTCGTCGCCCAGTACTACTACAAGCGGAGCGCCTGGCAGGCGGCGCGAAAGCGCTTCGAGGGGCTCTTCGCCGCGTTTCCCGAGTACTCGCGGATGGACAAGGCGCTCTACTGGGCCGGCCTCACGGAGCGCAAGCTGGGCCGGGAAGAGGATGCACGCGCCCTGTTCGACCGCCTCCGCCGGGACTTCCCGGAGAGCGGCTTCCTCAGGAAGCTCCCGAGGCCCGTGGCGCCTCCCGCCACGGCCACGGCGACGGCAGGGCTTTGAGAAACGTCGTCCTTGCGGTAACTTAGTGCGGAAAGTCCGGAAGAATCGAGCCGAGGCCGTCGGGCGCGGTCGCACCGCGGCGTCCTCGAGGAGGTCGGAGCCGTGAAGCGTACGTTTCTCGCCCCCGCGATGGTGGCCCTTTCCGCAGTCGCTCTCTCTCTGCCGGTTGCCGGTGCCGGTGCCCGGCGGCTTCCGGAGGCGGCCCCTCTGCCCGTCCCGCAGGAGGCGGTCGAAGCGCCAGCGGTGATCGAGGAGATGTCGGCCGACCGCAGCACCAGGTCCCAGCCTTTCCCCGTCGGGTTCGAGGACGACGTCTACTGCGCGGGCTGGATCGGCCTGGACAACGAGCCCGTGACCGGCCAGATCGCCGCCGCCGAATACGAGGACAGTCGCCACATGTTCGGAGTGGGGGACATCATCTATTCCGATGTCGGCGCACGCGAGGGCCTGATGCCTGGCCAGGAGTTCCAGGTGATCCGACCGGGACACGAGGTCTACCGCGTGGATTCGTACACCGACGCGATCGGCCGCTTCTACCACACGCCGGCCCGCCTGAAGGTCGTCTGCGTGCAGGACACGACGGCGATCCTGGAGATTACCGCGTCGTGCGAGCCGTCCTACATCGGCGACCTGCTGATTCCGTTCGAGCCGATCCCGATCCCGCTCGTGCGGTCGAGCGCACCGCTCACCCAGTGCGACCGGCCGTCCGGGAAGATCACCGGCCACATCATCGAGGTCAAGGACCGCGCGACGCCCGTCGGCGCCGACTCCGTCGTCTTCCTCGACCTCGGAGAGGAAGACGGTCTCTACCCGGGAGACTTCCTGACGATCTACCGCGCGCGGAACGACAGCGGGACGATCCGCACGCTGCTCGGGGAAGCCGCCGTGCTCTGGACGAAGGGCCGGACCTGTGTCGCGAAGGTCACGTCGATGGTCGACTACATGGGCCGCGGCGACTTCGTCGAGCTGAAGTAGCGCGAAACGCCGCGGGAGAGCGGCCGGCGCTCTCCGCGGCGTTCCTCTCCGCGCCTCCCCGTGATAGGTTCCTTTCCCTTTCGCCCCCCGGGGGGGCTCACTTCGACGCGGAGGGTGAGGTCACAGTGACGCTCGACGGACAGCTTCAGCGGATCATCGACGAGCTCGTATCCAAGGGAATCCCACTCGAGACCGCGCGAAAGGAATTCGAGAGGAAGTACGTCGTGACGGCGGTGACGCGCGCCTCGGGGAACATGGGCGCGGCGGCGAGGTCCCTCGGCATCCACCGCAATACGCTCCGCGCGAAGATCTCGCTGCTGCGACTGAAGGCGCCTCTCAAGCGCCGCGACCACGCGTAAGAGTTCTGGGGAAACCCGGACCGAACGGCGCTCCACGAAAAAGGCCGGCGCTCCTCGCGCCGGCCTTCGTGCGTCCGCGGGGTCGACGGGGATCAGGCCATCGCCTTGAGCCGCGCGATGCGGGTCTCCAGCGGCGGGTGAGTCGAGAAGAACTTCATCAGGCCGCGCGGGTGGCCTGAGATCTTGAGCGTCTGGACGGCGACCTGGCGGTCGGCCGGGTCGACGACGCCGAAGGTCCGCTGCAGGCCCTCGAGAGCCGCGATCATCCGGTCCCGGCCCGCGAGCTGCGCGCCGCCGGCGTCGGCGCGGAACTCGCGGAGCCGCGAGAACCAGGCGACGACGATAGAGCCGAGGATCGAGAAGGCGATGTCGAAGACGAGCGTCGCGATGAAGTAGACGAGGTGGGAGACCCCCCCGCCCTCCTCGTCGCGGCGGAAGAGCTGGGCGACGAAGAAGGCGACGACGCGGGCGAGAAACATCGTGAACGCGTTCACGACGCCCTGGATGAGCGTCATCGTCACCATGTCGCCGTTGGCCACGTGTGCGATCTCGTGACCGAGGACTCCCTCCACCTCGTCGCGGCGCATGCGCCGCAGGAGTCCGGTCGAAACGGCGACGAGAGCCCGGTTCTTCGTCGGGCCCGTGGCGAAGGCGTTCACCTCCTCGGAGTCGTAGATGCCGACCTGGGGCATCGTCCTGAGGCCCGCGGCCTGGGCGAGACGGTGGACCGTGGAGACGAGCTCCTGCGCGGCCGGGTCGGGTGTGCCCGGGTCGATGAGCTTGACGCCCATGCCCCACTTCGCCATGACCCGCGAGAGGCCCAGCGAGATGAACGCTCCGCCGAAGCCCCACACGAGACAGAAGACGGCGAGAGATCCCAGGTCGAGCCCCCGGGCCGTGAGATAGGGGCGGACGCCGAGGGCGCCCAGGACGATCGAGATCGTCGTGACGACGAGTACGTTGACGGCCAGGAAAAGAAACACGCGCTTGGCGATTTTCATGACGGATTCACTCCCGTTCGACGGTGTTCGAGGCGCTCCGCGGAACTCCGATCGGGCCGCGTCACGCGCCACGGTCGTTCTCAAAACGCGGAAGGGGGGGCCGCTATTCCGCACTCCCGGAGCGGCCGAAGCTCACTTGGGCGAGGAGGGGGTGCTCCCGGAGCCGTTCCCCGCCGGGGGGTCCTTCTTCTCGGAGTCCTGGCCGCCGTCCTTCACCGCCTGCTTGAAATTGCGGATGCCCTCGCCGATCCCCTTTCCGAGCTGCGGGAGCTTTCCGACGCCGAAGAGGAGGACGATGATGGCGAGGATGATGAGGAGTTCCGGGATTCCGAGGTTGGGCAAGGGGGGCCTCCTGAGGGTCGGGATGATACCCCGTCAGCCGGGGAGGAACGCCAGGAGTGGCTGGTAGGGGCCGTCGGGTCGCGTCCAGAGGCGAATCGCGCGGGCGGCGGCATCCCGGTGGGGCCGGTAGACCTCGCGGTCGAGCGCGAGCATCTTCTCGAACGTGCCGAGGACCTTCCAGGCCCGCTGGAGGAGGACGGGTTCCCTGAAAGCGTCTCCGTGGGCGGGGGCGAGGGCTCCCGCGCGCTCGAAGCGGAGGGAGACGGGGTCGTAGTCGGGAGGGCCGAAACGAAGGTCCTGGAAATCGATGACGGCGAGGGCCCCGTCGGCGGTCCGCATCAGGTTGTTGGCGTGGAAGTCGCGGTGGGTCGGCACCGGATCGCCCACCAGAGCCGGATCAGCCGCATCCCGGGCGAGCCGGCCGGCGAGCTCTTCCCAGAGGGCGGCGCGTCCCGGCGGGAGCGGCGCGCGGCCGTCCCGTTCCAGGGCCCAGCGACGGGTGTGGGCCAGCTCGGTCCCGAAGAAGGCCTCGTCGAAGGGCGCGTTGAGCCCTGCGGCGCTCCTGGCGATCCGGCGAAGGGGAACGAGAAGCTCTTCCGCTTCGTCGAGCAGGCGCTCGCGTTCCTCGGTGCCAGCCTCCCGGATCTGGTCTGCCAGGTCGCGGTCGCCGAGGTCCTCGACGAGAGCGGCGCCGGAGACGGGATCGTCGTCGAGGAGGGCCGGAACCCTGACCCCGGCGCCCGCGAGGGCCGCGCCGATGACACGCCAGCGATCCTGCGCCGGCGAGGACGGGGCCGGGTACAGGACGAGGACGACGGAGGTCCCGCCTCTCGACGCGAGGCGGAAGTAGCGCCTCTGGCCAACGTCACCCGCGAGCGAAAGGGCGGGTCCGGCCTGGGGGAGACCGAAGCGGGAGCGCGCGGCGGCGAGCCGCACGCTTTCCTCGGCAGGGGACGGGAGCGTCACGCCTTGTCGGGGGTCTGCTCGACGAGCTCGACCTTCAGGATCTTCTGGAAGGCGCGGGGCTTCCCGCCGCTGCGCGGGTCGGACGTGTCGGCATTCGACTCGGTGACGATCCGGTCGACGATGTCCATCCCCTTCACGACCTCGCCGAAGACGGTGTACTGCCGGTCCAGGAACGGAGAGTCCTTCACGACGATGAAGAACTGGGACGACGCCGAGTCGGGGTCGCTCGCCCGGGCCATCGAGAGGACGCCTCTCTTGTGGCTCGTGTCGTTGAACTCGGCCTTGACGTTCAGGGGTTTGCCGGCCTTGTCGGTGTTGCCGCCGGTCCCGAAGAGAGCATCCTTGGAGGGGTCCTTCGTCAGGGGGTCCCCCCCCTGGACCATGAAGTCGGGGATCACGCGATGGAAGAGCGTCCCGTCGTAGAAGCCGGCGGCCGCGAGGTCGACGAAGTTCTTCACGTGGCCAGGGGCCTTGTCGTTGAAGAACCGGATCGTCACGTCTCCCTGGGAGGTCTTCAGGACCGCGAGGGTCTTCGCGTAGTCGCGCGGCTTGGACGACACTTTCTTCTCCTTCTTCTTCGGGGAGGCCTTCTTCTGCTGGGCGGCGGCCTCGGCCGGGACGCTGAAGGCCCCCGCGAGCGCGAGACCCATCCAGAGGGCGAAGGCGAAACGGACGTGTCGGTTCGCGAGCACGGGGACCTCCTTCTCCATCCGGCGCGATTCGCCGGCGCCGCCTTGTCCTGGCGGCCGGGCGGCCGGATGATACCTTCGCCGGAGACGCCGTGAAGATAGCCGACACGTTCCTCGCTCTCGTGAAGCGCGCTTCGACGGACCTCGACGTCGAACGGATCCGGGACGACGTCCGGGCTTTCGCGATGCGCCACGAGGGGCTCCCCACCCGGCGGAAGGCCCTGCTGATGGTCGACTCGACCGCCCGGAAGGCAGCCCTCGTCGGCGCGGCCTCGAGCGCGCCTCCCGGCTGGGCGGCCGTCGTCGCGACCGCGCCAGAGCTGGCGACGCTCATCGTCCTGCAGAGCCGGATGATCGTGGGGCTTCACCTTCTCTACGGCGGCGAGCTCGAACCGGAAGAGCGGGCGCTTGAGATCGTCGCCGGGCTCGCGTCCGGCGCGGGCCTCTCGGTGGGGAGGCGGCTCACGGTGAGGCTCGCCGAAGAGCTTGCGAGCAAGCTCGCCGCAAGGGCGCTGGGCCGCTCCTTCGCGCACTTCGTGCCGCTGCTCGGTGTCGTGGCGTCGGCGGCACTCAACTACGGCGTCGTGCAGGCGGTGGGCCGGGCGGTCGTCGCCCGCGTGGAGCGCAGATGGGGCCCGCCCGAGATCCCGGGCAGCGGGCCGGTCCTCGACGCCGAAGGGCGAATCGCTTGACCCGCGGCCTCGCGCGGGCGGACGTCGTCGTCGCAGGCGGCGGCCTCGCGGCGGTGGCCATCGCCCTGGAGCTGGCCCGGCGGGACCTGACGGTCGACCTTCTGTCCGACATCCGGGCCGGGCTACCGTCGGCGCCCGGGGGGCCGGTGGCGGCCCAGGCGACGGTGGAGGCCGTGCCCGAGGCGCTCGCCGACCTCGCGCTCCTCTCCCGGCACCTGTTCTCCGACTGGCTCTCGGCTCTCGAGGAGGAAACGGGGCTGCCCTGCGAGTACGACGAGCGCGGCGCGATGACAGTGGCCCTCGACGACGCCGAGGAAGTCCTCCTGGACCGCGCCCTCGATGCACAGCGGTCCCGGGGGATCCACTTCGAGGTGCTCGAGCCCGACGAGGCGCGCGGGCGCGAGCCCGCCCTTTCGGCGTCGGTTCAGGCCGCGTTCTCCTTTCCGCGCGACGGCGTGGCGAGGGCCGGCCGGGTGGGACGTGCCCTCGTGCTGGCTGCGCGCGCCGCGGGCGTGAGGGTCCACGAGGGGAACGCCGCGCTGGAGGTGACCCTCTCGGCCGGGCGGGTCTGCGGCCTCGAGACGGCGGCCGGGCACCTCCCGGCCGAGACCGTCGTTCTCGCGGACCGGGGGGGGCCGGGCCGGGTGGGTGGAGCCGGGCAGATCCGTTTCGCCGGCTTCGCGCGACCGTGGCTGCGCCTGGACGCGGCGCGCGACCCCGACCGGCCGACGAGGCTCCTGCGATCACGGGGGGTCTCCCTGGTCCCCCGTCGCGACGGCTCGATCCTCGCGCTGGGGCGGCCGGAGCCGCTCCCCGGGCCGGAATGTCCGGGCGCGGGCTCCGTGGCGGCGCTCCTGACGGAGGTCCAGCGTCTCGTCCCCGCGTCCTCGGGCTGGACGTTCGTCGAGGCGGGGGCGGGCCTCGAGTTCTCGGCGCCCGACCGCCTTCCCGTCGTCGGCGAGGCTCTCAGTCCCGGTCTCTTCCTGACGGCGGGCTGGGGGCCGGACGAGCTGCTCCTGGCGCCTGCGGCGGCTGCCGTCGTCGCCGACCTCGTCACGGGACAGACCCCTCCTCTGGCGGCGGCGCCGTTCTCGCCCGGCCGAATGGGAGCCTGACGGGGGCGGAATGGTATTCTGCCG